>MDTC01043864.1_pt1 | contig 29636 bp, 25 predicted proteins | sample 811181 | NCBI WGS metagenome assembly MDTC01 (sample SAMN05326644, study PRJNA326480) | marine metagenome | isolation source: seawater | place: Pacific Ocean: North | collected 2011 | reverse complement strand
TAATTCGTTAACTAAATATTCTCGCTTTATCACAAGAGAAGTAATGGTTGGAAATATTGGTATTGGTGGAAACAATCCAATCCGTATTCAGTCAATGACTACTACCAATACTATGGATACAGAAGCAACTGTAAATCAGTCTATAAGAATGATAAATGCAGGCTGCGAATTAGTGCGAATCACTGCCCCAAGTAGAAAAGAGGCTGAAAACTTACAAAATATAAAAAATGAACTATTGAAGAGAGGATATAACACTCCACTAGTTGCAGATATACACTATACTCCAAAAGCAGCTGAAATTGCTGCTAAAATTGTAGAAAAAGTTAGAGTTAACCCAGGCAATTATGCAGATAAAAAAAAGTTTGAAGAAATAGAATATACTGATGATAGCTACAAGATTGAACTCCAAAGAATAAAAGAAAAATTTACTCCGCTGGTCAAAATTTGTAAAAAGTACGGCACAGCTATGAGAATTGGAACTAATCATGGATCTTTATCAGATAGAATCTTATCCAGATACGGTGACACACCGAAAGGCATGGTTGAATCAGCCATGGAGTTCTTGCGTATTTGTAAGGATGAAAATTATTTAGAAATTATCATATCTATGAAAGCCTCAAATACAAGAGTTATGGTGCAGGCTTACAGATTACTTGTGGCTGAAATGATTAAAGAAAAAATGAATTTTCCATTGCATTTAGGAGTTACAGAAGCAGGAGAAGGTGAAGATGGAAGAATTAAATCTTCTGTAGGTATTGGAACATTATTAGCTGATGGAATAGGAGATACAATCAGAGTTTCACTAACTGAAGCTCCAGAATTTGAAATACCTGTTGCTAAAAAAATAATTAGACATATTAATGAGATAAAAAATCACCAAAAAATTTGTTCACTAATAAAAAATCCACTTCATAGTTTTGATTATAAAAAAAGAAAAACCAACACAGTAATGAATATTGGAGGAAAAAATCCTCCAATTGTCAAAGGTGATTTCAGTCTCAAAAAAAAGATAACACCAGCATCTTTTTTTGCTTTAGGTTACAGCTACTCTATTGCCTTAGACAAGTGGCATATTTCTGAAATGGCTGCAGATTATGTGTTTGTTGGAGACCATAATTTAGATTTTGAAGTTCCTGGAACTTTAGGTGTAATTTATAATTATAAGAAATGGATAGAAGAAAAAAAAGGCTACCCTCTTTTAACAGTAAATGAATACATACAAGAAAAAGTTAAATCAGAAAAAATAAATATGATTTATACTTGTTTTTCTGATCTAAGTCAGGAACTAACAAACAAACTAAAAACAGACAAAACAGCAGTTCTTTTAATAGATACGAACAATAATAACGGAATTGCAGAACAAAGAAGGTTATTTGCAGAACTAATTAATAATAAAATAAAAACTCCTGTAGTAATCGGTAGAACTTATCAAAAGATGTCTGAACAACAATTACAAATTTCTAGTTCTGTAGATATTGGTGCTTTACTAATAGACGGATTAGGAGATGGTATCTTTATTTCTGCTTCAGAATGTATTTCTGATCAAAATAATAATTCTTTGTCATTTGGAATCTTACAAGCTACAAGAACTCGTATTTCTAAAACTGAATATATATCATGTCCAAGCTGTGGAAGAACTCTTTTTGATCTACAAGAAACTACTGCAAAAATAAGAAAAGAAACAGATCATTTAAAAGGAGTTAAAATAGGTATTATGGGCTGTATTGTTAATGGCCCAGGCGAAATGGCAGATGCTGATTATGGGTATGTAGGAACTGGTCCAGGAAAAATTACGTTATATAAAGAAAAAACTGTTGTAGAAAAAAACATAGCAGAGACCGAGGCTGTTAATGCTTTAATTAATCTTATCAAAAAACACGGAGATTGGATAGAAAAAAATTAGTCAACTTTAATTTTAAATGCAACCTCTTTGGCTTGTTCAACCAACTTTTTCACATTCTCTTCACCATATGCAAGAGCTACACCCATTCTTCTGTTTGGACTTGACTTTGGTTTTCCAAAAATCCTGAAGCCAGTATTTTTTATACTGGCAGCATTATCAAGCCCAGTTATTTTTGGGGTATCATTCGATTCTTTAGTTGCTAAAATAACTGCAGATGCACCATTTCTTGTTAATGTAATTTCAGTAACAGGTAAACCTAAAATTGCGCGTGCATGTAGTTCAAATTCTGTAAAATTTTGAGTGCCTGCTAATGTTACCATTCCTGTATCATGTGGTCTTGGAGATAACTCAGAAAAATATACATCATCCTTTGCAATAAAAAACTCCACTCCCCATATACCATTTCCTGAAAGCTCTTTAGTTATTCTTCTTGCCATATTTTGAGCTAGTCTTAAATGTTTTTCTTTCATCTGAACAGGCTGCCAGCTCTCTTGATAATCACCCCTCTCTTGCCTATGACCAATTGGTGAACAAAATAATGTATTACCACTACTCTGTGTAAGTGTTAAAAGTGTAATCTCATATTCAAAATCAATAAATTCTTCAACAATAACCTCAATTAAATCACCTCTTGAGCCAGAGATAGCTGAATTCCATGAACTTTTTATGTCTGATATAGATTTGATAACTGATTGGCCCTTTCCAGAGCTTGACATTAATGGCTTTACAACGCAAGGTAGTCCAATAACGTCAACTGCTTGCTGAAGCTGATGTAAATTATTAGCATACTTATATTTTGCTGTAGTGAGTCCTAATTTAATAGCAGCTAAATCTCTAATAGCTTTTCTATTCATTGTAAAATTAGCTGCTTTTGCTGATGGAACTACATTATACCCCGCTTTTTCATATTCATAAAATTTTTCAGTTCTAATACTTTCTATTTCTGGAACAATGTAATCTGGGTTATGTTTATTAACTATTCTGTCTAACTCATTTCCATCTAGCATGTCAATAACTTCAAATTCGTGTGAAACATGCATTGCCGGGGCGTTAGGGTAATTATCAACTGCTACAACATATTGACCCATTCTTTGAAATGATATTACCAATTCTTTACCTAGCTCCCCAGAACCTAATAAAAGTATTTTTTTCATTTTAATCCCAAAGTTCGTTCGGATAAATTCCGCTTTTTATAAATTTATTTATTGTAGAGACAGCAATTGGCTTATCTTCTTTGTAGGTAACCCCAAACCAATTATCAGATGTTGGAATCACTTTAACTTTCATTTTTTTGCTTTTTATCATTTCAGTAATAATATTAGGAATATAATACTCTGCTGTATTGTTTGAGGGATTTTCTTTAATAAACTTATAAAGTCCATTTTCTATTTCTTTAAAAATACTTGGGTGAAAACCCCAATAGTTCATTGATACATATAAATTTTTATTTAAACTTTTTTTCACAGAATTATCATCAACATCATAATAAATTATATTGTTAATTCGAGAAATTTCAGTTCTCTCAACAACTTCAACTAAATTATTTTCTTTGTCTAACTTACATATTCCTCTATTAACTGTACCATGATCAGATAATGTTTTTTCTAATTTATAACCCACCATTGCCATATAGTTTTCAGCACATAAATCCTTTAAAAAACTTGAAATAAGTAAAAATGATTTTGGTCCGTAAAAATCATCTGCATTAATTACAGCAAATGGCTCTTGAATAACATCCTTTGCTACTAATACAGCATGAGCAGTTCCCCATGGTTTTGTCCGTTCAACAATTTCTATGTTTTCAATTTTTATATTAACCTCTTGATATACATACTGTATATTTATCATATCTTCAAACTTATTAAATTTTAAACGAAATGATTTATCAAATTCTTTTCTAATAACAAATACAATTTTACCGAAACCTGATTTAATTGCGTCATATATTGAATATTCAATAATTGGTTCATTGTTTGGGCCAATACCATCTATTTGTTTTAAACCACCATAGCGGCTCCCCATACCAGCAGCTAATATTAGTAATGTTGGCTTCATATTTATATTTTTTTATTTAACATTTTTGCAATATATTTTCCGAATATATCAAATTCTAAATTAACAATAGTTCCCTTTTTAATTTTATGAAAATTTGTGTGTTGTAAGGTATATGGAATAATGGCTACAGAAAACTTGTTTGACTCTGAATTCACAACTGTTAGGCTTACTCCATTTACACTTATAGAGCCTTTTTCTACAGTTATATTACTTTGTTTTTCATATTCAAAAGTAAAAAACCAAGAGCCTTTTTCTTCTGAAACACTTGTACAGGTAGCAATTTGATCTACATGCCCTTGTACAATATGTCCGTCTATTCTAGATCCAAGCTTCATACTTCTTTCAAGATTAACTTTATCACCAATATTTAAACTATTTAAATTTGTTTTTTGTAAAGTTTCATCTATTGCAGTAACAGTGTGTGTATTTTTATTTAAATCTACAACAGTTAAGCATATGCCATTATGTGAAACAGACTGATCTATTTTTAGCTGATTAGACATATTAGATTTAATAGTGAAATGTTTATTTTTTTTATCTACTATTATTGATTCAACTTCTCCTAACTCTTCAATTATTCCTGTAAACATATATTTAATAATTTATCTTTTGTTCATCTAACTTTGGTACGTTTCCTTATTGGTAATGTTGATTTCACAGCTTATAGAAAACCCTACAGTTCATAAAATATAGTTAGATTTGTCATGTCAAAATTACAAATTTATATGAAGACTTTAATTAAAAAGAAAACAACAATAAATAAAAAAGATAACCTTATAATTTTAACTGATAAGAAAGATAATCTTAAACAATATGGTATTTCCGAAAAAGAACATGTTTATATAAAAAAAGTAAATGATGAAATTATTTCAATTAATCAATATGATCGATATCTTTTTATTGTTAAGCCAAAAAAAAATAGAAACATCAATTTACATAGTGAAAACTGTAGATTAATTGGAGATAGATTAATCGAAAGACTTATTGATGTAAATTCTATCGTAATTATTGACACAATAATGAAAAATGATGATGCATTAAAAATAGCTGAGGGCATGGCGCTTTCAAACTACACATTTGATAAATATAAAAAAGAACAAATAAAAAAATTAAAAGAAATTCATATAGTTAGTAATACTCCATCTAAAGAAATTAATGAGCTAAATAAAGTTATTGAAGGTGTTTACTTTTCGAGAGATCTTATAAATGAGCCATTTTCTCATTTAAAAGCAATTGATTTAGCCGCAGCTGCAAAAAAATCCTCTAACAGTAATGGTTTTAAAGTCAAAATTCTTGTAAAAAAAGAAATAGAAAATTTAAAAATGGGGGGGCTTTTAGCTGTAAATCAAGGTAGTCTAGACGAGCCAACCTTTACAATTATGGAATGGAAACCTAAAAACGCAAAAAATAAACGACCAATTGTCTTAGTTGGAAAAGGAATAGTATATGATACTGGGGGATTAAGTTTAAAACCAACCAAAGACTCAATGGATTTAATGAAAGTTGATATGGGAGGCGCTGGTATCGTAATTGGCACTATGCAAGCTATATCAGCAAATAAATTACCTGTACATGTTATTGGACTAGCTCCCGCAACTGACAATAGACCCTCTGGAAATGCATATGCCCCTGGGGATGTAATCACTATGTATGACAAAACAACAGTAGAAGTACTTAACACCGATGCAGAAGGACGCCTAATTCTCGCTGATGCGCTTAGCTACGCAAAAAAATATGATCCTCAATTGGTCATTGACTTAGCAACACTAACAGGTTCTGCTGCTAACTCAATAGGGCATTATGGGATTGTTAGTATGTATAAAGGAGCAAAAAGCGAACATGAAAAATTAAAGCAAGTTGGACATAAAGTACATGAAAGATTAGCTGAAATGCCTTTTTGGTCGGAATATGATGATTTGATAAAATCTGATATAGCTGACATTAAAAATATTGGGGGGACACAAGCTGGAGCAATTACTGCAGGCAAGTTTCTTTCACACTTTGTTAACTATCCATGGATTCATCTTGACATTGCGGGACCAACATTTACCAAGGAAAAATATGGGTATCGAGGTAAAGGAGCGACAGGAATGGGAGTAAGATTACTTTATGAATTTATAAAAAATATTTATGAAAAAAATTAGATTGGGTATAACAATAGGAGATTCAAACGGGATTGGATTAGAAACGATAATCAAAACATTTAGTGATAATAGAATGATAGATTTTTGTACACCTATTGTTTTTGGATCATCAAAAATTGCACAAATACACAGAAGAGCTATTTCTAAACAAGATTTTACATTTAATATAATTAATAGTATTGATGAAATAAACCCAAAAAAACCTAATTTAATAAATATTGACAATAAAGAAATTGATGTAAATTTTGGTAAGGCGTCTATAGAATCAGCATCTTTATCTTATCTTTCCATTGAAAAAGCAACAGACGCATTCAAAAATAATCAAATTGATATTATAGTTACTGCTCCAATTAATAAAATATCTATTCAGAAAAAAGTAAATACCTTTATTGGTCATACCGAATTTTTTGAAGAAAAATTTAATTCAAAAGCTATAATGATTATGACTAGTGATATTATGAAAATTGCATTTGTTACAAGCCATATTCCATTATCAAAAATAAGCAAGCACATAACTGAAGAAAATATAATTTTAAAAGCAAAAAAATTTAACCACGCTTTAATTCAAGATTTTGGAATTAGAAAACCAAAAATTGCTGTACTCTCTTTAAATCCTCATGCAGGAGAAAATGGCCTTCTTGGAGCAGAAGAAAATGATATCATTTCTCCAGCAATTGATAAACTAAAAGAAAATAATATTTTGGCTTTTGGGCCTTACCCTACAGACAGTTTTTTTTCAAGTAATAACTTAAAAGCTTTTGATGGTATATTATCTATGTATCATGATCAGGGACTAACTCCCTTTAAAACTTTATCGTTTAATAAAGGAGTAAATTTCACTGCTGGACTTGAGGTAATAAGAACGTCACCTGTGCACGGTACTGCATACCAGATTGCTGGAGAAGGATTGGCAGATGAGTCTTCATTTAGAGAGGCTGTTTTTTTAGCTTGCAAAATTTTTAAAAAACGATTAGAATATAGTGAATTAAATAAAAATCCACTTTCATTTAAAGACGTATCAAAAAGCTAATAATGAAGTCACAATAAATTTATATATATTTGCCATCCTTTTGTTTCTAAGAAATGGATGATTTTATAATAAAGTTAGGTTCAGTAAGTAGTAATAAATCATCTTTTTTTTTTAAGATAAAAGATACGTTCTTTGAAGATTTTGTTTTTTTTGAATTTAAAAATGTTGATATTAATGTTAATGTAACTTTGTTTAAAGATTTAAATAAAATTTCTCTTAAATTATTGTTAGAGGGAAAGATTAACGATGTTCCATGTGATTTATGTAATCAACATTTATCAATAGATATAAATTGCTCGACGAAGTTAATTATAAAAAAAACTCAAAGAAATTTATCTTCAACTGAAGAGATAATTTATCTTCAAAAAAATGAAAATAGTATAAACTTAAAACAAATAATTTTTGAATTAATTGTTGTAAACATACCTGCAAAAAGAGAACACCCAGTAGATAAAAATGGAAATAGTACATGCGATAAAGGTATGATTGAATTATTAAATAAATATATGCCTGGCAAGTCAAAACTGTCTGACCCTAGATGGGATGCATTAAAAAACTTAAAATAAAAAAATGGCACATCCAAAACGAAAGATCTCTAAAACAAGAAGAGATAAAAGAAGAACACATTACAAAGCAAGCAGTCAAACTATCAAAGTTTGTCCTGAAACTGGCGTAGCTCACCTTTACCATAGAGCCTATGAGCATGATGGTAAAATGTACTACAGAGGAAAACTAATTTCAGAATCTAAAATTTAAAAATAAAAATCAAAGTCTTTTTACAATCAGTGTAATTAGATTATTTTTTTTTATTTAATTTTAATATGAGAATTGGAATAGATATTATGGGAGGAGACTTTGCTCCTGAAAAAACTGTTGCTGGGGCAGTATCTGCTCTAAAAAAATTATCAAAAAATACTAAGCTAATATTATTTGGGCACAAGGATGAAGTTTATTTACAACTAAAAAAAATTAACTGCTCATATAAATTCGAAATTATTCATTGCGAAGAAATAATTTCTATGGATGAACATGCTACTAAAGGATTTAGATCTAAACCCAATTCAAGTATTGCCAAAGGATTTGAACATTTAAATGCTGGTAAAATCGATGGATTTGCGTCAGCTGGAAATACTGGTGCTATTTTTGTTGGAAGCTTTTATGCAATAAAAGCAATTGCTGGAGTCATGAGACCACCGCTGTCTGCAATACTTCCTAGAGCAAATGGAGGATCAACAGTTTTACTTGATGTTGGTGCAAATGTGGATTGCAAACCCGATGTGCTATATCAATTTGGTATATTGGGCTCTTTATTTTCAAAACATGTTTGTAATATAGAAAAACCAAAAGTAGCGCTTCTTAACGTGGGAGAAGAAAAATGCAAAGGTAACTTGGCAAGCCAAACTGCCTATAACTTAATGGAAAACAACGAAAATTTTGAGTTTATCGGAAACTGTGAAGGAAGAGATATTTTTAATTCACAGATAGATGTTATTGTATGTGATGGATTTACTGGTAACATCGTATTGAAAGAAGCTGAAGGTATTTACGAAATAATGAAACAAAGAGGATTACTTGATGACTTTTTCAGTAGATTAAATTACGAAGATTACGGGGGTACTCCTATACTTGGACTTAATAAACCTGTAATTATTGGCCATGGAATATCAAATGAAACAGCTATTAAAAATATGATATTATTAACAGAAAATATCACTAGAGCTGATTTAGCAAACAAGATAAAAAATAGTATTACCTTATGAAAAAAATAACTGCTGCAATTACTGGAATTGAAGGTTATGTTCCTGACTATATTTTAACAAATAAAGAGTTAGAGAGCTATGTTGACACAAATGACGAATGGATTGTTTCAAGAACAGGAATAAAAGAACGTAGAATTCTAAAAGAAGAGGGAAAGGGAACATCAGTTTTAGGTTCAAAAGCTGTAGAAGGTCTTTTAAAGAAAACAAATACTTCTGCCAAAGACATTGATCTAATTATTTGTGCAACTGCTACACCTGACATGATATTTCCTTCTACAGCGTGTTTAATTGCTGATAAAATTGGTGCATGCAATGCTTTTGCTTATGATTTGATGGCTGCTTGTTCAGGATTTTTATTTTCTTTATCAACTGCTGCTAAATTTATTGAAACAGGAACGTATAAAAAAATTGTAGTAGTAGGAGCTGACAAAATGTCTTCAATAATAAACTACGAAGATCGAGCAACTTGTATTATTTTCGGTGATGGAGCGGGAGCTGTTTTACTTGAGCCTAATGAAAATGGATTAGGCATTCAAGATGCAATTCTAAAAAGCGATGGTTCAGGAGGAGAGTTTTTACACATGAAAGCAGGGGGTTCTGCTAGACCTGCAAGTCATGCTACAGTAGACGCCAAAGAACATTCAGTATATCAGGATGGACAAACAGTATTCAAAGCTGCAGTGACCTCTATGGCAGATGTATCAGAAGAGATAATGAAAAAAAACAATCTATCTTCTGAAGATGTTACATGGTTAGTTCCTCATCAAGCAAATCAAAGAATAATAGATGCAACTGCAAGAAGAATGGGAGTAGGAAATGAAAAAGTAATGATTAATATTGAAAAATATGGAAATACCACCAATGGCACTATTCCTTTGTGCTTATGGGAGTGGGAAGATAAATTAAAAAAAGGAGATAATTTAGTGCTTGCCGCTTTTGGGGGGGGCTTTACTTGGGGAGCAATGTATTTGAAATGGGCTTATGATTCAAATAAATAATTATTTTTGTAAAATATAAATATGAAAAAGATGAATTTAGAAGATATTCAAGAATTAATCAAATTTGTTGCAAAATCTGGAGCAACAGAGGTAGATCTAGAAATTGATAATATTAAAATTTCTATCAAATCTCCTGCTAAAAAAAGAAGAGGCAAAGAAGAAGTCACTGAAGTTATTCATCAAATACCTACACAAATCATAAATCCATCACAGGTGCCTGTTACAACTCCTGCTCCAGTAGCTGTACAAACTACAACTACGGATATGGATTCGGCTAATAAAGAAAAATCAACTCCGAAAAGTGAGGTAAATGATAACGACAAATACATCACCGTAAAAGCATCAATGATTGGCACCTTTTATAGATCATCTGCTCCTGACAAGCCTCCATTTGTAAATATTGGTGATACAATTAAAGAAGGAGACACAATCTGTATTATAGAAGCTATGAAATTATTTAATGAAATCGAATCTGAAATAAGTGGAAAAGTCATTAAAGTTTTAGTGGATGATAATACTCCTGTTGAATTTGATCAACCACTTTTCCTCATCGATCCATCATAATTTTATTTTATTATGTTTAAAAAAATTCTAATTGCCAACAGAGGTGAAATTGCCTTAAGAATCATTCGTACTTGTAAAGAAATGGGAATTAAAACTGTAGCGGTATATTCAAAAGCAGATGAAGCCAGTTTACACGTAAGGTTTGCAGATGAAGCGGTTTGTGTTGGCCCTGCAGCTAGTAGTGATTCTTATTTAAAAATATCAAATATTATAGCGGCTGCTGAAATAACAAACGCGGATGCAATTCATCCAGGTTATGGATTTTTAGCTGAAAACTCTAATTTTTCCAAAATATGTGCTGAAAATAATATAAAGTTTATTGGAGCCTCTCCTGAAATGATTGATGGTATGGGAGACAAGGCTGCAGCTAAAGAAACAATGAAAAAGGCAGGTGTACCAACAATTCCTGGATCAGACGGGCTAATTAAAAACTTTAAAGAATGTAAAAAACTAGCAAAAGAAGTAGTTGGTTATCCAATAATGCTAAAAGCAACTGCAGGAGGTGGTGGTAAAGGTATGAGACTAGTATGGAATGAAGAAAATTTAGAGGATGCTTGGAATAGTGCTAAGACAGAAGCTAAAGCAGCTTTTGGTGATGATGGGATGTACATGGAGAAGTTTATCGAAAATCCTCGTCATATTGAAATTCAAATAATTGGAGATAAAACAGGTAAGGCGGCGCACCTTTCAGAAAGAGACTGTTCAATACAAAGAAGACATCAAAAATTAGTAGAAGAAACACCTTCTCCTTTTATGACTGATCAACTTAGAGAAGATATGGGTAATGCTGCAATTAAAGCTGCAGAGTCTGTAAAATATGAAGGGGTCGGTACTGTTGAATTTTTAGTAGATAAACATCGAAATTTTTACTTTATGGAGATGAATACTAGAATTCAAGTGGAGCACCCTGTAACAGAGGAAGTAGTTGATTATGATCTAATTCGAGAACAAATAAAGGTTGCTGCTGGGATTAAAATATCTGGTAAAAATTATTCACCTCAGCTACATGCTATTGAATGTAGAATTAATGCAGAGGATCCTTATAATGACTTTAGACCATCTCCTGGATTGATTAACAACTTTCATGCTCCTGGGGGGCATGGAATAAGAATTGATACACATGCATATGCAAACTATATGATTCCTCCATATTATGATTCTATGATAGCTAAACTAATTACGGTTGCTCAAACCAGAGAGGAAGCAATTTCAAAAATGGAGAGAGCATTAGATGAATTTATTATTGAGGGTATTAAAACAACAATACCTTTTCACAAAAAACTAATGAGAAATAAAGACTTTCGCAAAGGAAAATACACCACAAAGTTTATGGAAGACTTTGAGCTTTAATTAAAAAATCAATTGTTTGATTAATTAATTTATAACTACTTTTTTTATCACAATACCCTCTTCAGAAAAGATTTTCAAAAAGTAAATACCTTGATTATCAATATCTATTGGAAAAGAATTATATCTAGCTAAATACTTACCACTAGCATCAAATAAACGAATAGAATATATTTCTATATCATTTAAAATATCTATACTTCTAGTTGAAGGATTAGGAAACACATCTATTTTTAAATTTATTGAATTGCCTGTAGTATTTATATTACTTAACTCAGACCACCTTTTTTCAAATTCTTGTAAATAAATATTTGCAATAGTTGCGTCATAAATAATTAACGTGTTTTCATCAGAATTATTTTCTGCATTGTTACTCCAATTGTGAGAGCCAGTAATTAAAATTGGTTCTGAGGCAGTAACATTTGCGTCAGCTATTGCATATTTATGATGAAAAGAATTTGGCACTCCAGTATGGGATCGCATATTTACTCCATTAGTTTGTAAGTTAGCAAATTCACTACCTGTGGAATTTTCATCTTCAATAATACCTCTAATGCTTATTCCAAACTCATTATTTTTATCTATAATAGTTTGTGCTAAATCGTCCCTAGTGAAACTTAATAAACCAAACTCAAAAGAATAGTCAACTGATTGAATAACTTTATTTATTTGAGATGTCGTTTGATCTGAGGGAGAAAAATATAATTCTATATGCTTGCCAGCAACATTAAATTTATGAGGAGTATTGTCACTTTTTTGACTTCCAAAATTTCCTGCCCACATCTCTTCAAACTCTAAAGTATAAGCTTTAGCTAAGGCTTGATCTTGAATAAAAATAATATTGTTGTAATCATTAAATAAATTAGATGGATTAGACCAATTAGTAGACCCACCCATTATCCATGAATTATTAGTAGAATTTGCATCTATAATAATAAACTTATTGTGCATAATGCCTGGAAGACTAGAATTTCTGTAAACAACAGGAATATTAGGGTGTAAATTTGATAACATAGAGTTAACAACATCATCATCCGCAATATATCTAACTGAGACGCCTCTGTTATAAGCATCATTAATTGCATTTGCAATTGTTCCATCTGATGCATTATACACACAAATATCCAAACTTGTTTGCGCAAGGTCCATGTAAGCTTTTATAGTATCATTAAAATATGTTGTTATGTTTTGTGCATCCGTACCTGTAGAAAAAGAATTATCTACTGAATGATTAAAGTAGGGACGGATAGCACCAGTAGAGTTAGAAGCAGTAGAAAATAATCCAACAGAAGAGAAAGCTGTATCATTTCCATTAATAGAAAAACATTCTACATAATAAAAGGTAGCAGGTGTAAGACCTGTTAAGCTTACTGTATGCATCATATTGCTACCTCCATTATTAACTATAGTGCCTAAAGCTGAAGATATACCGTAATTATAATTTGCTGAAGAAGAATCAGATACAGTCCACGACAAATCGAAACCTGTAGTAGTAATATTGGTTTGCTCAACCGCCGAGGTAAACAACAGTGCTCCTGAAGAAATAATATCTGAGCTATCTCGAGGCAGAATTTGATAACCATCATTGGCAGGAACAATAAATGTATATTGAGATGATATACCAATTAATGTTACTGGCCCTATAGGTATCATTGAATTTTCAAGTGGACTTCCTGACTTTATATACACTTTCCCTTGTTGTCCACCAGAGTTAAAATCATGCGTACCAACAGTAAAAACAGAACCTCCATTATTAAAAATTGTATTATTAATTTGTACCAATTCAGCCTCAGTGTCTTCTCCAATCATTGCAGGGGTTACTGATTGTGGTACTGGAAGAGGGTTGTTTGAAGAATGAATAATTGGACTTCCTGCAACATAAACCTCAAGCAATCCATTATAATCAGCTAGCTCTCCAGTGATTGATATACTGTCTCCTCTTAAAACATTTGACAAATAGTTGTTTGTGGTCAAGTCGTATAATGCTATTCCCGCTGTACCATCTTCAATATATCTAATTATACCCATTTCGTCACCATTTGTTACAATACCTGTGATTGTAACTGTTGAACCTAACACTTGAGTTCTTGCAGTTGCAATATCTTGTTGCGCAAATGTTATAAATGAAGTAAATGCCAAAATTATTAGTAGTGTTCTTTTCATATCAATTGTTTAATTAAAAAATATTAAAATATAAATCTTGCTGACAAAGTATACCTTCTGCCTAATCCAAAAAAGACTCCGGCAGATTTAGCATCAAAATCTTGATAATTTGAATTATATGGATCATTATTTTGAGAATCAGATATATATCTCTCATTAAATAAGTTTAAAATACTTAATTTTAAGTCCAGCTTATTGTTGTCCCATAACTTGAATTTGTATCCTGCATGTAAATCAATTAAGTTATATGAAGGTATTTTCCAACTTTGTCTTCCTGCATTTACTCCGTTCAACGATAATGGATCAAAATCAGAAAAATATCTTGAAAAATTAGTTCCTCTTATTTTTATGTAGGTGTTAATGTTTGGTTCATATCTCAAACTAAATCCTTGTTGAGTTTGAGCCGCATCACCCACATGAACACCATCTGCATCGAAAGTCGCAACTATTTCATTTCCAAAATCGTCAGTAATTGGATTATTGTTGTCGTCCGTAAATCTAACTGTATCCGAAGATGCCCATTTCCAATTTCCAAATGAAACTAATGCTTCTAATGTAATTTTTTGAGTTAATCTAATTGCCAAATCAAGCTCAGCTCCCTTATGTAATGCATCCATACCATTAATATTAGCCCTGTACGGAATATCATCTACCAAAACTGTAACACCTCCATTAGATGGCTTATTTTCCCACTGTGTATAATAAACATTAAAGTTAGAGGAATATTTAGAAGACCTGAAAGAATGACCCCATTCAAAAGCTTTAACTATTTCATTTTTTATATCTCTAAACAAAGTATTATCGTAATAATATACGTTATTAAATCTTGGAGCTTTTGAGATATATCCAACATTAAAAAATATATTATTGTTTTCATCAACATTTAAATTTGCTCCTGTCTTTAAAGTATAGCCTCTAATCCATTTCCAATCTGTTTCAGCATTTTTTGCCTCTTTGGAATTCATTGTATAGGCAACACCATTATGAATAATAGTGTCCTCTACCATTTCTTTTGTAGCTCCAGTTAAATTGCCATTTTCATCATATGTCGGCTGGGTCATAACAGATGTTCCCAAAGCTTCATAATATGTAGTATCTGCTAAAACTAAATCCTTCTTTTTAAAATAATCTATTCTTTTATATGCAGAATTTGAAGCAGAAATATTAAAGAATGTACTTAGCATGCCATTACTGTACTCGGCTTGAGAAAAAACTCCGCTCCATTTAACTATTCCATCATTATGATAACCAACCTTATCTCCCTCTCTTTTAATTTCTGAATCCTGTAGTCCATTTGCTCCATCGAGGGCATAATCTGCACCTAACAAATCATAAACTTCTCTATAATGCTCTCCTCTATAATACCTCATATCTACGCCTCCAGAAAGATTAATCTCATCACTTACTTGAAAATTTAAAGTTGATAATCCTCCATACCAGTAATGATTATTTATTGAACTCCTCAGATAGGTTCCTGCTTTATTTTCGTTAAGAGAATAAAGTCCGTCAATATTATTTTTATTTGCATTATATGCCTCTTGAAGATTATACTGACCTTCATCATCATAATTATTTGTATTGCCACTTAAACCTGTTCCTCCACCATTACCTAATGAAACGTATAAAATATTGGATACATAAAATTTTTCAGAAGCAGTCCAAAAATGTCGTAATGAAAATTGAGGTTTATGATAATAATTTTGTTTGGTATTTAGCCTACCTCTTTCGTGTATTGTATCTCCATTTATGTTTACACTCCACCTATCTAAATATCCCCAATGTTTATTATATTGAATTCCTTTATTTACAATTCTATTTGTAAAATCTGATGTGTCACCCAAAGCTCTAGCAAAAGTGGTATCATAGGTTGCTATGTCACTTTTATAAGATCTTTGTCCATGCTTTTGCGGAGCACCCATAGCTGATAGACTTAAAACATGCTTGCCTAGTTGCTTTTGAACCTTTAGGTAATAAAAATATCCTTGAGTCCATGTCTCATCAACAAATCCCATGCCATTTTTATACGAACCGGCAAGTGTGTATCCCCAATCACCTTTCAACTTACCTGAATTATAACCAATTGAGGTTGTTGTTCTTCCAAAACTTCCAACTGATTGCTTAATAACGCCAGAAGATTTATTTCCAGTGCCTTTTGTTAAAATATTCATTGTCCCTCCAACAGATGGAATGGCAATTTTCGAAGCTCCTAACCCTCTTTGTACCTGAATGTTAGATGTTACTGCATCTAAACCAAACCAATTACTCCAGTATACCCAGCCATTCTCCATATCATTAACAGGTATTCCGTCAATCATTACAGCGACATTTCGTTGGTTGAATCCTCTAATTGTAATTCTTGCATCACCATCACCACCTCCACTTTGTGTAGCGTAAACTCCAGGTGTTGAGTTTAAAACCATTGGAATATCTTGAGAGGCTAACTCCTCACTTATTTTTTTCATAGGTATTGTTGAAAATGCAACTGGAGTCTTTCTTTCTCTTGCAACATCAGAAACAACTTGTACTTCATTTAATAGTTTGGTTTCTAATTTAAAGTTAATTATTTGAGGATCTTTAGAAATTAAAACTTTACGATTTATTACTTTGTAACCGACATATGAAACTTGAATACTTCTTTCTCCTGGTTGAGTATAAAATAAGAAATTACCCTCAAAATCTGTCGCAGTTCCCAAACCCTTGCCAAAAACTACTGTAGCCCCTATCAGCGGCTCACCTGTATTTGCATCTGTAATTTTTCCACTTACAGCAACTTGGGAGAAAGAACTAAAAAAACTAAATAATAAAAAGTAAAAAATAAGTTTTCTCATGAAAAAATCTTATTCAACAACTAACTTAGCTACAGAACTTTTACCATTCAAAAAACTAATGTGTACAATGTATACACCAGAGGATAGACCCTCTGTGTAAATTGTATTTTTAAAAGATAAATTCTTTCCAATTACATTTTTTAATGAAATTTCTTTAATCTCAAAATTCGAGTTTATTGTTACTTGAGAACCCTCACTAGCAGGGTTTGGGTAGAGAACAAAAGATGGTTCTGTTAAATTTTCTGATAAATTTGATGTATTAAAACAATCACAATTATGAGCTCCTAAGCTTGTGTATGTAGCGTCAGGTAAAGAATCATATTCTAAAGAAGGGTCAAATAAGATTGGATTTTGAGTAACGCCGTTTTGTACAGATGATTTTCTAATTAATGTTTGCCTTTTTGTCCACCAGGTCCCTCCGTTTGCGTCAGTGTATCCTGCGGAAATATCATCTGTCCATGCTGCACCAGGGTCTTCTCCAACTTTACCAAAAATATCAATGATATTTCCGTTTTTCTCAATAGTCATAGCGTCGTCACCATTGAAATAAAATGTATTATTAGCACTGTAATCTCCACTACAATGATCGTTCAATAGGGCAAAAAAAGCTGGATCTACAGGTAGAGACCAGTAGGTTGAAACCCAAACAGAATCTTGTTGTCCATTACCAACCACTACAACATCTCCAGAATTAATCGTTCCTGAAAGCTGCCATACTTCTGGATTAGAACTTGATCCATTACCATATCTGTTAATTGTATAGTCTGATAAATCTATATCAAAACTTGTAGGATTATAAATTTCAATTGCATTGTTGTTGCCAGGTCCTTCGACATATTCAGAAATAAATAAATCTGAACACATGGTGTTTTGAGCACTTAAGCTAAGAGTAAAAATCATTGATAACAAAAGCAGATATTTTTTCATTTTTTTTTTTTTGATTTGTGCTGCTAAACTACAAAAAGTAAAATAGAAAATATTATCAAAATATTAAATATATTTGAAATTATATAAGACTGTAATGAAAAATAAAATCGACTCATTTAAAAAATATAAAGACGAATACAAAAAGAGTGTTCAAAATCCTGAATTGTTCTGGAAAAAACAAGCTGATCAATTTAGTTGGGAAAAAAAATGGGATACAGTTCTAAAATGGGACTTTAATAAGGCTGATGTAAAGTGGTTTGAAGGAGGAAAGTTAAACATTACCACTAACTGTATTGACAGACATCTAAATAAAAACGCTAACAAAACTGCAATTAAATGGATTCCAAATAACACCAAAGAAGACACTATAAATATAAATTATTCTCAATTGCATAAACAGGTATGTAAATTTTCTAATGTACTTAAAAAAAATAATATTAAAATAGGTGATCGTGTATGTATTTATATGCCTATGGTACCTGAACTTGTGATTGCAGTCTTAGCATGTGCACGTATTGGTGCAATTCACTCTGTTGTTTTTGCTGGTTTTTCTGCAACCTCTTTAAAAGACAGAATTAATGACGCCAGCTGTAGTCTTTTAATTACGTCTGACGGAGGATTTAGGGGCAATAAAATTATTCCCTTAAAAAATATTTCTGATGAAGCTATGAAAGAAACACCCTCAATAAAAAAATGTATTGTCTTAAAAAGAACAGAAACAACAGTAAATATGCATAAAGATAGAGATGTTTGGTGGCATGAAGAAATGTTAGGCGCCAGTGAAAAATTTAATGCAGAGACAATGGATTCTGAAGATCCTCTTTTTATATTGTATACGTCTGGGTCTACTGGAAAACCAAAAGGAATCCTTCATACTATAGCTGGATATATGGTATATACAGCATATACTTTTAAAAATGTTTTTCAGTATGATAATGAAGATATTTATTGGTGTACAGCAGATATTGGATGGATAACGGGGCATTCCTACGTTATATACGGCCCTTTGCTAAATGCAGCTACATCTGTAATGTTTGAAGGTGTTCCTTCTTACCCTCACCAGGGAAGATTTTGGGAGATTATTGAAAAAGAAAAAATTAATATATTCTATACTGCCCCAACTGCAATAAGAGCCTTACAAGCCAAAGGAACAAAATTTGTTACACCTTTTGATTTAAAGTCTCTGAAAGTTTTAGGAACTGTTGGAGAACCTATAAATGATGATGCCTGGAAATGGTATAACAAACATGTTGGAAACAATATGTGTCCAATTGTAGACAGTTGGTGGCAAACAGAAACTGGAGGAATAATGATTTCTAATTTAGCAGGCGTGACCCCTTCTAGAGCTACATATGCTACACTTCCTCTTCCTGGTGTCCAGCCTTGTATTGTAGATAATAAAGGTAATGAAATTAATGATTCCAATACCAAAGGAAATCTTTGTATTAAGTTCCCATGGCCATCTATAGCACGTACTATATATGGTGATCACAGAAGATTTAAAGACACTTATTTTAAAAAATTTAAAAATAAATATTTTACAGGAGATGGTGCATTAAAAGACAAAGATGGAATGTATAAAATTACAGGCAGAGTGGATGATGTTATTATTGTCTCCGGACATAACTTAGGTACGGCAGAGATTGAAAGTGCCATTAATCAACATAAAAATATTTGCGAAAGCGCAGTTGTAGAATTTCCACATAAAATTAAGGGTAACGGAATTTATGCATTTGTCATATCCCGTGAACTACCAAAAAATCTAGATCAACAGAAAAAAGAAATCAATAATTTGATATCCTCTAATATTGGTCCAATTGCAAAAGCTGATAAAATACAATTTGTAGAAGGCTTGCCAAAAACAAGATCTGGCAAAATTATGAGGCGTATATTAAGAAAAATTGCTTGTGGTAAAACTCATTCTTTAGGTGACACTAGTACTTTGCTTGACTCTTCAATTGTTGATAAAATTAAATCAAATAGAGAATAATTATTTAGATTATATACTTTTGCAGCGTGTCAGACAGCTTAATCATCATACCAACCTTTAATGAAAAAGAAAATATTGAGAGTATCATAAAAAAAGTATTTTCTCTAAAAAAGCAGTTTAACATACTAATTGTCGATGATAATTCTATTGATGGCACAGCCAATATTGTTAAAACACTACAAAAAATATACCCTAAAAAATTATTCATAGAAGAACGAAGCAAAAAGTTAGGTCTAGGTACCGCTTATATTCATGGTTTTAAGTGGGCCCTTAAAAAAGACTATGAATTCATTTTTGAAATGGATGCAGATTTTTCACACAACCCCGATGATTTAATTAAGTTGTATGATGTAGTAAAAAAGAACAATGGAGATTTAGCTATTGGATCAAGATATGTGAAGGGGGTAAATATTGTTAATTGGCCCATGAGTAGATTGCTTTTATCTTTTTTTGCTTCAAAATATGTTAAAATAATAACTGGCATGCCAATTCATGACTCTACCGCAGGCTTTAAATGTTACAAAAAGAAAATTTTACAAACAATAGAACTTGATAAGATCCAATTTGTAGGTTATGCATTTCAAATTGAAATGAAGTTTAAAGCGTGGAAATATGGCTTTAGAATCGTCGAGGTACCTGTGATTTTTACTGACAGAAAGGAAGGCGTATCTAAAATGTCAGGAGGAATATTTTTTGAAGCAGTGTTTGGTGTATTACAAATGAAGATAAAAAGTATATTTAAAAACTGGAAAAAATAAAATGCAAATATTGATAAAAAATGCTTGCGTAGTAAATGAAAATAAAATTTTTTCTTATGATGTTCTCATACAAAATGAAAAAATTTATAAAATTGCCAAAAATATTGATTCTTATGCTGAAAAAGTAATAGATGCAGATGGCTTATTTTTAATTCCTGGTGTTATTGATGATCAAGTTCATTTTAGAGAGCCAGGTTTGACACACAAAGCCACTATTGGTACTGAAAGTAAAGCTGCAATTGCAGGTGGCATTACGTCATTTATGGAAATGCCAAACACAAAACCCCAAGCTTTGACACAAAAGCTTTTAGAAGATAAATTCAAAATAGCATCAGAGAATTCTTTAGCAAACTTTTCATTTTTTATGGGTGCCAGTAACGACAATCTTGATGAAATACTAAAAACAAACCCAAAAAATGTAGGTGCTATAAAAATATTTATGGGCTCATCAACAGGAAACATGCTGGTAGATAATAAAAAAGTTTTGGAAGAAATTTTTTCTAAATCTAAAATGCCAATTGCTGTACATTGTGAAGATGAAGAAACGATTCAACATAATTTAAATATTGCAATAAAAAAATTCGGAGAAAAAATCCCAATAGAAGAGCATCCAAAAATAAGAAGTGTTGAAGCGTGCTATAAATCAAGTAAACTAGCTGTTGAATTAGCAAAAAAACACAATACTCGGCTTCACATATTTCATGTTTCAACAGAAAAAGAATTAGAGTTGTTTGAGAATAATCATGACTTAATTAATAAAAAAATAACCTCAGAAGTGTGTATTCACCACTTGTATTTTGATGAAAAAGATTATAAATCAAAAGGGAATTTAATAAAGTGGAACCCTTCAGTAAAAAAATCTAGTGATCGTAAAGCTTTATTTCGCGCATTACTAAATGACAAAATAGACGTCATTGCTACCGATCATGCTCCTCATACTTTAGAAGAAAAAAATAAAAATTATTTAGATGCTCCTTCTGGTGGGCCACTAGTTCAACATGCTCTTAATGTCATGCTTGATTTTTATCACAAAGGTGAAATCTCTTTAGAAAAGATTGTAGAAAAAATGTGTCATAACCCTGCAATTTGCTTCAGTATTGAAAAAAGAGGGTTTATAAAAGAAGGGTACTATGCAGACCTAGTTCTATTAGATTTGAACAAATCTTGGCAAGTAAGTAAAGATAACATTCTTTACAAATGTAAATGGTCTCCGTTTGAGGGCAAAATTTTTAATAGTAAAGTGACTCATACAATAGTAAATGGAAATATCGTTTATGAAAACGGTATTTTTAATGAAAATAAAAAAGGAATGCGTCTAATGTTTGACAGGTCATAGCGAATGATAAATCTCAATTTTTTTGTTCAGATTTACATACTCTGTAGTTATTCTTTTTAGCTAGAATTTTAAACTCTTTTAACAATATACCCTTAGCTAATGCTTCACAACACGGCATGGATCCGTCTTCTAAAAAAATACATTTGGTCGGACCTTCAGTAGCATAACATCCGAGAGAACACCATTTTTCACAATCATCTTGACATACAATATTTTGTTTTTGTGATGAAGAGCATGCAGTGAAAACAACTAGAGCAAAAAGATTTAGTATCTTTGAAAAAATATTCATATAATTAGTACTATAATTTTATATTGCAAAGTTAATAATATATTTGCAGGATGAGAGTTTTTATAATTTGTCTTTTAATTCTTTTTGGTTGCCAAAAAAACATGCAAAATAACGATCTTGGTGTTTTATCAAAAAAAAAATTCACAACGGTTTTTAAAGAAATTCATTTGGTAGAAGCTGAGTTTGAAATTAATAAACGAAATGGTGTCAAAAATGCCTATGACATTTTATTAAGTAATTATAATGATATTTATCAAAGAAATCAAGTGAATGAAAAAGACTTTAAAAAGGCACTAGACTACTATGCACAAAATCCAGAAAAACTTGAACAAATATATATTGATATTTTAGGTGATTTAAAGCAAGAAAAAACTATTCTTGATCAGCAAGAAACCAACTAACATATTTACGTATTGTGCTATCAAAATCTGTAAACTCAAAAGATAAAAAACTCTTTATTTTTTTTGAATCATAAGCTTTGCTACTCATAGCAGAATTAGCCGTTTCTCTTGTAATAAGAGGGCTTTTGCCAGTCACAAAAGATCTTAAAGCTTCTATTCGCCATGCAACTTCTTTTAAAAAAGGTGTTACTTTAATTCTAGCTTTTGGCTTACTCATAGCCTCGGCTATCTTATTAAAACAATCTTGGTATTTTAAGTTAATACCGTTAACAATATATCTTTCGTTTTTTGCAGAGGAAAAAAGAAGTTGTACTAATATATCTGCAACATCAACCACATCAACATAGCCTGTAGATCCTGTGGAGTAAAAATTTAAACCATTATATATTTTTTCAAAAATTTGAGAGCTCCCTTTTTGCCAATCTCCTGGCCCAAGAATCACTGATGGATTAATAATTATTACATCAATTCCTTCTGCAGCTGCTCTCCAGACTTCTTGTTCTGCAAAATATTTAGTTATAGAATAATTACTTATGTTTTTTGTAAATTTAAAATCACAAGATTCATTGATAATAGTGTTATTTTTGGTTGTCCCCAGTGTTGCTATTGAACTGACATAGCCAATTTTTTGAACTCCCGCATCTAATGCAACATTCACGACATTAGCAGTTCCTTCAGTATTTACTTTTTTCATTAAATCAACATCATAAGGAGAAAAAGAAACAATAGCTGCACAATGTAATACCATGGTACACCCTTGAATTGCATCTTCTAAAGAGCCAATATCATTGATATCTCCTTCTACCCAACTAATATTTTCAAATAATTCAATTTCGTTATAATAACTAAAAACCTTTTGGCAAATTTTTAGTGATGAGGATGATCTTTTAAGAGCTCTAAAATTATTTCCTTGTTGAGATAATTTTAACAAAACATGTGAGCCTACCAAACCTGTTCCTCCTGTAACAAAAATCATATAACAAAGATAAATGTTTAGATTTTAAGCCCCAAAAAATACGTCTCAGATTTAATTATTTATATATTTTTGAAAAAAAAACACGTGAATTTTATTAATGAATTAAAATGGCGAGGTCTTGTTCATGATATTATGCCAGGTACAGAAGAGCAGTTTGAACACAACATGACTTCTGCTTATATTGGTTTTGATCCCACAGCTGACAGTTTACACATAGGAAACTTAGTGCAAATCATGACTTTAGTTCACCTTCAAAAATGTGGGCACAAACCTTTTATTTTAGTAGGTGGCGCAACAGGAATGGTAGGCGACCCTTCAGGAAAAAGCAAAGAAAGAAACTTACTCGACTTAGAAACAATTAACCATAATTTAAAATGCATTAAAAATCAACTTCAAAAATTTTTACATTTTGATAATAGTAAAAATAGCGCTGAAATTGTTAATAATTATAATTGGTTTGAGGAATTCAATTTTCTTGATTTCATCAGAGATGTTGGTAAACACATTTCAATAAACTATATGATGTCAAAGGACTCTGTCAAAAGTCGTTTAGAATCAGGAATGAGTTTTACTGAATTTTCGTATCAATTAGTGCAGGGTTATGATTTCTACTGGCTATGGAAAAATAAAAACTGTAAAGTGCAGTTAGGAGGTTCTGATCAGTGGGGAAATATTGTAACTGGCACAGAACTAATTAGAAGGAAAGAAAATGGCAAGGCATTTGCTGTGACAACTCCATTAATTCAAAAATCCGACGGAGGCAAGTTTGGAAAAACAGAAAACGGAAATGTGTGGCTAGATAAAAGCAAAACTTCTGTATATAAGTTTTATCAATTTTGGCTCAATGCCTCTGATGAAGATTCAAAAAAATATATTTATATTTTTACTTTATATTCTAAAGACCAAATTGTGGAGCTTATTGCAAAACATGAAGAGAGTCCACACTTAAGGCTACTCCAAAAATCTATTGCTGATGAAATTACAAAAAGAGTCCACAGTAATGAGGAACTTGAAATCGCTAAAAAGGCATCTAATATTCTTTTTGGCAACTCTACAGAAAAGGATTTAAAATCTTTAGATGAAGAAACTTTTTTATCTGTTTTTGAAGGTGTTTCAACAACAAAAATAAAAATTAAAGATCTTGAAAATAATTTATTAGATATTCTTGTAGATAAGGCTAATATTTTTACAAGTAAAGGTGAAGCAAGAAGAATGTTAAAAGCGAATGCAATAAGTATAAATAAAGAAAAAATAAATGAAGACTTTAAATTTTCAGAAAAAATCTTAATTAATAATAAGTATATTATTATACAAAAAGGTAAAAAAAATTATTACTTAATTATTGCTTTATAGCGTTCTTTAAAACCTTTTCAAATTTTTTGTGTTTCTTGCTTCCAAATAAAATATTTTTACCGTTTGACAAATATATTTTTACTCCAAAATTACCGCTGACATTATAGGCCTTTCCATTAAAACCATGCTTTATGCCCCATCCCCCATAGTCAATAATTGGTCTATATTTTACTGCCTCTATTTTTTTAATCTCACTAAACTTAATTACATGCTTTTTAATATGAATTGGAAAAAACTGATAGTATAAACCCTCTTCTGTTATAAAAACTCTGAGTTCTAAAAAATAGAAGAAAACAAGTATCGCAATGCTGACAACAATATAACTAAGATTAAGATTATTTACATCAAAAGGATAAACAGCAAAAACCGGAAAAGAAAATAAAATTAACCACAGCCACCACTGGCTAAATTTTTGATTCTCGTTAAATAAAACCTCCATAAATTTATTTTGAACTTAATAATTCCGCATAATTTTGGAAAAAATAAGATATTGTTTCAATTCCCTTTAAATAATTAAAAATGCCATAATGTTCATTTGGAGAATGTATTGCGTCTGAATCTAAACCAAAGCCAAGAAGTATAGATTTCACTCCTAATTCTTTTTCAAAAAGAGCAACTATAGGTATTGAGCCCCCACTTCTCACTGGCACTGGTGTTTTTCCATAAGTTGTTTGCATAGCTAAACTAGCTGCTTTATATGCTGGAATATCTGTTGGAGAAACATAAGGTTCTCCACCATGATGAGGCTTTACCTTTACTGTTACTGATTTTGGGGCAATTTTTAAGAAATAATCTGTAAACAATTGTGTTATTTCTTCATCAGATTGATTAGGCACTAACCTCATAGATATTTTAGCAAATGCTTTAGATGGTATAACTGTTTTAGCGCCCTCACCAGTGTACCCCCCCCAAATTCCATTTACATCTAAGGTTGGTCTTATACCCGTTCGCTCCATTGTCGTAAATCCTTTCTCGCCGTGAATATCGGACAAATCTAATGCCTCCTTATACTTTTTTAAAGAAAATGGTGCTCTTGCAATATCAGCTCTTTCCTCATCAGACAAAATTTGAACTTTATCATAAAAACCAGGAATTGCAATCTGATTATTTTCGTTTTTCATTTTGCTAATCATTTCACACAAAATATTAATCGGATTTGCTACTGCACCACCGTATAATCCGGAATGTAAATCTCTATTAGGTCCCGTAATTTCAACTTCAAGATAACTTAAGCCCTTAAGGCCAGTAGTTATTGAAGGAGTATCATTAGCAATAATTCCTGTATCAGAAATAAGTATAGCATCACTTTGCAATTTATCTTTATTTTCTTTTACAAAAGAAGATAAATTCTCTGAACCTACCTCTTCTTCTCCCTCAATCATAAACTTAATATTGCAAGTTAATTTATCTAAATTGTTCATTAACTCAAATGCTTTTACATGCATGTAGAACTGACCTTTATCATCACATGCACCTCTTGCAAAAATAGCTCCGCTAGGGTGTGTTTTTGTTGTTTTTATAACAGGATCAAAGGGGCCGCTTTCCCACAGATCCAAAGGGTCAGCAGGCTGGACATCATAATGACCATAAATTAAAACTGTTGGTAAGTTTGGGTCAATTATCTTTTCTGCATAAACTACTGGATAACCAGCGGTTTCACATATTTCAACATTATCTGCACCCGCACTTTTAATGCTCTTTGCAACTGCATTAGCACAATTTAAAACATCCTTACTATAGCTTGGGTCAGCAGAAATAGATGGTATTTTTAACAAATCTATCAATTCGTCAACAAATCTGTCTTTATGTTTTTCTATATAATCTTTTATTTTACTCATATTTTATTGTGTTAAAATTTTACCTTTCATTTCATTTGGAATCTCAATACCCATTAAATTTAAAATTGTGGGGGCAATATCAGCTAATATACCATCATTTACTTGTTTATGCTCTGTATTTATAATAAAGCATGGGACCGGATTTGTAGTGTGTGCCGTATTTGGCGACCCATCTGAATTAAGTATATATTCTGCATTTCCATGATCCGCAATAACTACAAATACATATCCATTTTTAGTTCCTGTCTCAACAACTTTTTTTAAACAACAATCTACCGATTCAATTGCTTTAACTACCGATTTATAATTTCCAGTATGCCCAACCATATCAGGATTTGCAAAATTAATACAAATAAAATCAGCTTTTTTATTTTTAAATTCTTGAATTGTTTTCAAAGTAAGTTCTTCAGAACTCATTTCTGGTTGCAAGTCATATGTAGCTACTTTTGGAGAATCCACCATAATTCTTTTTTCAAAATTAAACTTTTCTTCACGGCCACCTGATAAAAAAAATGTAACATGTGGGTATTTTTCTGTCTCTGCTATTCTAATTTGATGTTTATTATTTAATTCTAAAACTTCACCTAAAGTATTTTTTAAAACCTCTTTTTCATAAAGAACATTGATGTTTAAAAAAGAAGGGTTATAGTTTGTCATGGTAGAAAAATGTAAATCAAGTTTTTGCATTTTAAATTCGTCTAAATCCCTTTGTGATAAGACCTCAGTAATTTGCCTACACCTATCTGTTCTAAAATTAAAGCAAATAACAGCATCTTTACTCTTTATTTTAGTAACGGGATTCCCATCATCATTAACTAAAACAATTGGCTTTATGAATTCATCAGTAATTCCATTATCATATGATTTTTCTATACTTTCAATTAAATTTTTTGACTTCTTCCCTTTACCTTGAGTTAATAAATCATATGCAATTTTTATTCTTTTCCACCTATTATCTCTGTCCATAGCATAATATCTTCCGCAAATAGATGCTATTTTTGCACCAAATAAATTTTTCTCTAGTTGTCTTAAAAAATTAGTTCCACTTTTTGGATCAGTGTCTCTACCGTCAGTAAATACATGAACAAATACATTTTTCACTTTCATTTTATTTGCTAACTCACAAAGTTTGTATAGATGATTTTGATGCGAATGTATACCTCCATCTGAAACTAATCCAATTAAATGAAGAGCTTTATTATATTGATTTACATAGTTAAATGCTTTTAATAGATTCTTATTTTTAGCAATTAAATTATTATTACATTCTTTATTTATTCTTTCTAATTGCTGAAAAATAATCCTCCCAGCTCCAATGTTAAGGTGTCCAACTTCAGAGTTTCCCATTTGACTCTTTGGTAACCCAACATGCTCGCCATGGGTCATCAGCTGAGAATTAGGATAATTCTCGTATAATGAGTCTACAAATGGAGTTTCTGCATTATATATTGCATTTGATTTGTTAAGAGCTCCATGTCCCCAGCCATCTAAAATCACTAATGCTACTTTTTTTTCTGTCATTTATAACAAAGATAATAGTATTGTTAAAAAAAAGATGATTTCCTTGTCTTTATAACTAAAATACAACATTGGCTAATCAAAAATTCTTTCAAATAAATTATCTCTGATTATAAGATGAATTTGATTATCAGTTCCTAAACGCTCAGGGTGAAACTGAACACCAATCATAAAAGGATGTATTGTAGTATCCATTACTACAGCTTCTGGTAGTCCATCAAATGAACGAGCGACAACGTTAATATTAGGAGCAATATCTTTCAGGCCTTGATGATGCCATGAATTAACTAAAAACGTATCTAAATCTGAAGGAAAAATGAATTTTTTAAATGTATTATTTGTAATAGCAATTTGATGCATAACTTCACCATTATTTCTATGAATAACATCATTACCCAACTGTGTAGGAATATCTCCAAATAGGGTACCACCACTTGCAACATTTATCATTTGCATACCTCTACAAACACCAACAAGTGGGATCTTATTTTCAAATGAATAATTAAATAATTTAAGTTCCAAAGTATCTCTTGAATAATCAATAGGACCACATACTTTTAAATTTAGTGTATCAGAGTAATGTAAAGGATTTATATCTTCTCCACCTGTTAAAATTATAGCATCAGCAAGTGCTAATATACTATCTGTATTATCAATTGTATAAGCATCGAGCACATTTATATTTTCGTGCTTAACCCAATTAATATAATTAGATGATGCCTTGGATAAAATAATAGTCTTGATTTCATCAACTTTTTGGGCAGAAAGGTTTAAAGTTAACAAAAGGGTGAAAATTAAAGTACAATAAGAATTCATAAATATATTTTACAACAAAATAACACTTTATAATCTATATAAATACTAATTTATAAAAAATGAGCGAAAGTCAGTATTTTTAAAATAAGTATTTTTTTACAATTTTATACACTTTTTAATATTTTTTAGACAAAAAATGACATTTTAGCTGGTTTTTTTTGTAAAAACGAAATATTACATAATCATTAGTTAAATAGAAAATTGACACAAAAAGCTTAAAAGTGTAACTTTTTTACACATAAATACATAAAAAAGCTAAAAAAAGTGAAAAAAGTGAAAAAAAAGCAATTAATTAAAATATTAATTTATACACACATAGCATTCAAATGCTACATCAGAAATACTTTTAAAAACCAGAAAAATGATAAAAAATGACAAAAAATTACCTAAAAATGACAAAAAATGACAAAAATGAAAAGAATTACAAAAAATTACCTAAAAATGAATAACAACAACAATAATAATTATATGAGGTTTAAAAAAACATGTTAGTTGAGTTAAAATTTCAAAAAAAACAAAAAAACAACTTAAAATGGATCAAAAAAAGACACCAAAAGATATAAAAAGATATAAAAAGATATAAAACTGAAAAAACTACAGCGCTTTTAAAATTTTAAGCATTATCTCTTCCTCTTCCCATTT
>MDTC01108196.1_pt1 | contig 29654 bp, 39 predicted proteins | sample 811181 | NCBI WGS metagenome assembly MDTC01 (sample SAMN05326644, study PRJNA326480) | marine metagenome | isolation source: seawater | place: Pacific Ocean: North | collected 2011 | reverse complement strand
TACGTAACACATTTTAGGTGTACAACACCTCATAATACGCAAATACGTAACACATTTTAGGTGTACAACACCTCATAATACTCAAATACGTAACACATTTTAGGTGTACAACACCTCATAGTACGCAAATACGTAACACATTTTAGGTGTATAACACCTCATAATACTCAAATACGTAACACATTTTAGGTGTATAACACCTCATAATACGCAAATACGTAACACATTTTAGGTGTACAACACCTCATAATACTCAAATACGTAATACATTTTAAGTGTATTTAAAAAAACATCTTATAAAACTGAAAAGTTAAAAATTTTATAAATTATAAACCGAGATACACTAATTAAATTATCCACATCTACTGTGAATACACACCTAAAATGTGTTACATACACACCTAAAATGTGTTATATACACACCTAAAATGTGTTACATACACACCTAAAATGTGTTACATACACACCTAAAATGTGTTACATACATCCAAGATAAATCTTTTAAAATCAATAATTTAAAAACCCCTATAGATCTTATAGATCTTATAGATCTCATAGGTTAACTATAGAAGCTGTAGATATGTGGATAAATTAAGCTTATAAATAAATTAAAAAACAGATTTAAAAAAGGACTTTTGAAGCCCTTTAATTACTGAAAACAAGTTTTATCTTAATTATTGATAAGCTATCATTTTTTGTCTTTCCGACTTAAGACCTTTTCAAGAACTGTTGGTTCAAGGACACTGGGAGGTAAGGATCGTAGGAATTGAAGAGAATTAGTTAAAATATCAAGAGATTTATTCACTTTCTGTTTAGACTCTTTAGATTTAACTTGTATTAATTGAGCAACAATACTATCTAAATCATGATCTATCCAATAGTTTACAATATCCATCCATTTAACGGTAACCCCTGTTTGGTTATAAATCTTTTCTGCCGCATTCTTTAGTATTTCCGCTCGATCACTTCGAATCGAAATGGTTTTTTATTTTCGATTAGACATATTTTTTTTCATGTAAATTTTATAACTTTAAATTGTAAAATATTACATTTCATTTTCTTATGTAACTATTTTTTAAAATGCACCATAAGTAACCGCTTCTTTAAATTTAATTTTTATCTTGATTTATATTATTTTTTTAATTAATTTCTTTGTAGTTATTTTTCATTTATTAAGGATATCTTATGCAAATAAAACAAATGTTTAAACTCTATTTAGGCGTATTTTTTGTAGTTGCTTTACCCGATTTAGCTTGGGCGGCTGCAAATGAAGATGTCTTTTCAACAGCTAAAACAGTTATTTCTTCATCTACAAACACTGATTCAGCACTGTACCAAGCAATGCTCACAGGTGGTTTAGCAAGTGCAGGCGTTACAGGCTTCATGACGAAAGACTGGGTTAAAGCTGGAGGAGCTTTCGCTGTAGGTATGATTTTTATGAAGTTTGCTATGCCTATGATTGCACCAGGAGCTTAAATATGGAAAATCAAGCACGTTTTTTTCGCATTCCAAAACATTTGGACAAAGGCATGATGCTGTGTGGCTTTCCTGCCGATGAAGTAGGTCCTGCCCTTGTTTTGTTTTCAGTATCTTTCTTCTTTTTTCAATCTGAAATCATTGGAGCGGGATTAGCATGTGCTTGGTTTTTTTCTCTCAGAATACTGAAACAAAACCACGGAGAGTACTGCATACCCTTGTTTTTTTATAATCTCATGCCTGAAAACATCATGAAACTGATGTTTAAACGTATTCCCTCTACTCAAAAAAAGAATTGGATTTTTTAAAGCCACATAACTCAAAAAAATAAGGCAAATGGAATGCTCAGTACACACAAAAATCAAATTTTAGACTTAACCAAGACGATGAATACTTTGCTGCTTCTAACTGGCATTGCTTTGCTTGTAGCCAATATTTTTTTAACAGCAGGTATTTTCTATGCGATGCGTCAACATACGGTAACCGTTGTGCCTCCTACCTTAAGTGAACCATTCACATTATCGAACCAAGTTGTTGATGAAAGCTATTTAAAACAGATGTCTGAGTACTTTTTGTACTTAAAGGTTAATGTCACACCAGAGTCTGTTGGTCGAAACTACAGCCAGTTACTGCATTATGTCGATGCGAACAGCTACGCAAAAGTTCAACCTTACTTAATGGAAGAAGCTCAGCGTGTTAAAGCACAAAAAATATCATCGATGATATCTATCTCAAATATTGAGATATCAACTGAAACATTACAAGTCAAAGTCAGTGGAATTTTGAAAAAGTGGGTCGGCTCTCGCGCACTTGATGAAGAGCAGGTGACCTACCTGGTCACGATGCAATATAACAACGTACTCACGCTTTTAGGTATTCAACACATTAAAAATAAAAAATAGAAACAAGGAAGATATCATGAGACTGTTTTGGCTTGCTTGGATAACATTATGTACGTTATCAGTTGATGCAAACACACCACCTAAAACTATCTATTTCAATGATAATGAAACCGTCAATGCTGTGTTATCAAGCATAGATATGAATCGTATTGTTATCGATGGCGACCAAGTTCAAAACATCAGCTGCCCATCCAACTTTTGTACGATTTCAGCAAAAAAAAGCGATCAAAGCGGTGCTGTTTTACTCTCGCTCAGTACACATGTACCTTTTGTTTTATACGTCACGACTAAAAATCAGAAAAACTTTGGTGTCTTTGTGACACCACAAGCACAGCCTGCGACAACCACCATTTTTAAGAATAAATCATCGCGTTTACCCTCTTTTGTTCAATTAAAAAAAGAGATGCCATACGAGTCTTTACTCGCTGATTTTATGAAAAGCATGATTCAATTTCATCAGGGTCAACTTAAAAAAGTAGATGGATTTCATATCAGCTTAGTACCTAATGCATCTCAGCAAGATATGATACAAAGTGCTTCAGAAGATAAAACAGTTTTAGTCATCCCCACCATAGTTTTTTCGAGCCAAGAGATGTCAGGCATGATTTATCGCCTGATTAATCAAACAGGACAAATAAAAAATATCCATGCGTCTGATTATTATTCTGAATCAGCACGTGCTGCCTCAGTCAGTAGAGCGACCTTAGGTGTAGGTGAAGAGGCTTTGTTGTATATCATTACGAGCAAAGGAGGTGAGGCATGGCACCCATCCTAAACTTGCTTGAACAGCCTCAAGTTAAAAAAGGTATCGCGGTTTGTGTCTTTATCGTTGTTATGGTGGTGATCATGAATATCTTTGCCGAGCCTACAACAACGCAAAAGCATGAAGCTGATATGAATCCAGCAAACTTCGCCCCTATTTTTGACGATGACTTTACCTTAAAAAATAACCAATCAGCTCTGCAGTCACAGCAACTTACACTAGAGCAGCAACAAAGAAAGCTCGATGCGGTGCTTAAACGTTTAGATGAACAACAAAAGTCGCTAGATGCACAGAAAGATTTACTTGATGAGCGTATGAAGCGCTTTCAATCAAGAACAGAAAAGCAACTTGAGTTTTTTGAAGAAAATACAGTACGCCATATCAAGGCGCAAAAAAATATTCAGCCAGCTGTCGATAAACAGTTTAAAAATACTGAAACGCCTTTTGGATACAATTTACCGCCCAGAGTTGCAGGTGCCGATAAGGGCTCAATGCAGACTCAACCTATGTCTGTGATGCCTTTTAAGCAAGGTATACAAACATTTGATTTTGACTTTGCGACTAATTCAGAAAGCAAAAGTGATAAGCGTACAATTCATAACTATGTACCGAGCGGCTCTTTTGTGACCGCTGTCGTTACAGGCGGTGCGGATGCGAACGCTGGCGTGAATGGTCAAGGTGATACGGCTCCAGTTGTTTTTCGAACGATTAACAAAGGGTTCTTGCCCAACGGTAAAAAATCACGCATCAAAGATTGTGTTGTGACTGGTAGCATCTACGGTGAGGTTTCATCGAGCCGTGGCATTGTACGAACCAATCGTATGAGTTGTATTTTTAAAGATGGCAGTATTTTAGATGTGCCAGTCAAAGGTACCGTATTTAACTACGGTCGTAACGGTATTCGCGGTACAACCATTATGAAAAATGGCAAAATTGTGACCATGGCAGGTGTATCAGGATTGCTGGGAGGTCTTGGTGAAGCTGCGAGCGCTGCTTCAAAAACACAGTCAGTCTCACCTCTTGGCACAACATCAACAGTAAAAAGTGGTGACATTCTAAAAAGCATGTTAGGCAGTGGTCTTGAAAGTGCGAGCTCTAAACTCTCTGATTATTACATCAAGCTTGCTCAGCAATACCATCCCATTGTTGAAATTAATCCTGGTGCCATCGTTAATATTGTTTTCTTAGAAGGCTTTCCTCTTGATAGTGAAAAAGCTATAGCGTATGAGCAAAGTCAGCAGGTTACTCCTAGTAGTGCTGCGCAAATGGTACAAAACATCACCAATCCTTTACTGACTCAACTACCGAATAACCTTCAAGCCGATGCAAAAAAATTCAATCAAATCGGTCAAACACCATTGAGGGCAAACTAATGTTCAATTCTATTTTTTATCTTTTGTTTTTTTTCGTATTAACGGGCTGTGCAGCCGGTTTAGGTGAGGATTTTACTTGTGACAAAGTGGGTGGTTTAGGTGGCTGTGTGAGTATGAACGAAGTGAATCAAAAAATAGATTCGGGTTTATTCAATAGCAATGCTTCAAGCGCTCATACAACGCCTCAGTTTCTGCCTCATCATCCAAAAATAGATTCAGGTCAGCCTATGCGTACAAAGGAGTATGTGCAAAAAATGGTTATCTTCCCTTATGTTGATGCATCAAATCATTATCACGATTCAAGCGTGATGTACGTTGTTTTAGAAGAGCATTATTGGTTGGGTAGACCTGTTCGAGCATTGGTGAAGGAGCGTGATTAAATGTCTGAGTCAAGTTTCAGCTTTCAAGCATTGTATGAGAAATCCAAATTCCCTAAAAATCATATGCACCATGAATTACCTTATCGCTATTTTGATGATGAGCATCATGTATTTGAGAATACCGCATCAGTGGGTTTTGGACTCAAGATGTCAGTTTTGGTTGGCGCTAATGATGAAGTGATTCAGACTTTGAATTCTTTGATGCTTAACCTTAAAGAGGGCAATGATTGGGATTATCAGTTTGTATTGGTTGGGAACAATCAAGTTGAGCATTTGATTGATGCGAACTGCGAAACATTAAGTCGCCGTGGTGGTATCATGGAGAAGTTTGCCAAAAATGAAGCGATTTACGCTAAGCATGCATCAAAATATGGATTTAAAATACGCAGCAAAATTCATTATTATGATTTAAAAAATTACGAATTATTATTTTTCACATCGACGACAAAAACCAAAGATGAGCTGGTTGCTTTAAAAAACATACTTGAATCCGAATTAGCTCAAATAGGATTAAACCCACAGCCCATGAATGCGCAAGACTTCATCTGTTATGTGCATGACCATGTTAACTTCAACCTGATTCAAACCAAGCCTACTGAGCTTGATTACAATCCACTTGATTGTATTCATGAGCAAGTCATGTCACCTGATACGGCTTTTGATGTAGATGATGAGAGTGTGACGACATCATGCACTGCATTACTGAGCAAAAAACAGGTTCGCACAAGTATTGTTTCCCTTGGTTTAAAAAAATTACCGAGTGAGATGCGTCTATATCAATTGCCAGAGATGTTGGCTTCGGTCTTAAATCCAGAAAAGTCTTTGGTGTGTCCTCATCGAATAAGCGTTAATTTTCGTATTTTAAGCACAGGCAGAGAAAGTTTAAATAATACCAAAAAAATTAAGGGCCTCGATAAAATCGTACACTCACCTATGCGCATGTTCGTACCTCAAGCAGAAGATGAACTGATTGAACGCCGTGATTTACAGCGTGGCTTACTCGAACAAGAATTCAAAGTGGGCGCAATGATGCTCACGGTCTCTTTGTACACGAATGAGCAAAAGCAATTAGAGTCCATCACCAAAGCTATATCCACTTTTGAGAAAGCCAAGCTTGATATGGTGAATACCAAGAAGATGCAAATCAACTCGTTCTTAGCGGTCTTACCGTTTCAAATGAGTGAAGGTTTTTTTGATGATTGTAAGAAATTCGGACGCTTTAGAAGTATTAAAACTTCCAACCTTGTGAATTTCTTACCTGTCGTCGCTGAGCTTAAAAACTTTTCTGGCGGTATGTTGTTACCAACGATGCGTCATCAGCTTTCATTTTTCGACCCGTTCAACTGTGGCTGTGATAACTACAACATTGCGCTGACCGGTGGCTCAGGCTCAGGTAAGAGTTTTTTTATGCAGTCGCTTGCGAAAGGTGTGATGGTTTCTTTTTGAAGCGATCACACATTTCGTACTCACATTTTACGGAATGAGCCTTTGTATTCATTAGCTTTTTCAAAACATAGTAGCAATAAATAATAAAAAATTACTTCTCATAAAACGCTCAAAAAATGATAAAAACCTAGAAAAAAGTGGCACGGAAAGTCCCTAAATCATGTGTATAAACTAAAAAGTAAAAGGCTATGTGGACATTCAATTTATAGTTGGAAAAATGATTTATACCTCAAGCCAAATGAAAATAAAATACTTAGTGAAAGTAGAATCTTTTTGGCCTGTATTCTTTTGCTAAAATGAAGCTTCATTCAAACCTGTTGTAAGGTGTTCCAGTGTGACGCATTCAAACTCAAAAAATATAAGAAACTTTATTGTTGAAGATTATTTTAATAGTCGTGATCAAGCTATTTTAGACATCACAGATTATTTAGATACCGCAACTGACACAGATAAAGCACATATCCTTTTTAAAAATCATCAAGGCGGACATGTTGATGCTGCTGAATTATTTATTGATGCTGTAGAACAAAGTAAGGTAGGGCGTATTGAAATCACGTTCGATCGGTTTGCTATAAGTGCAGCCGCTTTTATTTATGCTTACTTTGTCTATTATGCAAGCTCAAGTAGAGTGGTGGTTAAGACTGATAACCCTTTATGCCTTGTATACCATAAGCCAAGAATGAAGAAAGATGGTTGCATTCTTTTTGATCATCATATTATTGATAAAAAAACTACAACTCCACAAATTCGTTATCTTCTTCGTGTATCAAAAAGATTCGATGATGTATTTCAATCTATGTGGACAGCAGTTCAAAAGATGATTGACATTGCTCCTCATATGAAGGATGTTTATAATAGCAATGGTGATGTTTCCATCGTTTTTCAAAAAGGAATCCAATCTCATGTATAGAATTACTGCTGAATCCGTAAATAAAGCCTCTAGAGAACGTCTAAAAAAGATAGAGAGTGGTGAAGTAAAGCCTAACAAGATATCGACTGATTTAGAAGGGAAGAAGCTGAGAGAAGCTTATATTCGCTTTCGTGACGCTTCCGATCAAGAAATAGAGATTTGTTAGAGAAGACACTTTATGAGTGTGATATAAATATTGAAATAAACAAAAAAGACGCTTGATGCGTCTTTTTTTAAATGAAGTGACCAAGTTTACTTGAACACTTCAGTCTCTTGTTAAATGTATAAAAAAAGAAGTTAAGAATTCTCTATGAATTGATAATTTTCAAAAAATTCTTGAAATCTTCAAGAGGAATAATCCATTCAGATGTTTCGTCATCTTTCATCCTATCCTCAATGAATAAGTGAATATGGTCTATATCAAAATTTTTATTCATTTTTTTTATATCTATATAATGATTTTGAAGATAAATTATGTTTTTTTCTCTATACAGCGGCCAACATACAATATAATTAGCATATTTAGGGTTATACATAGAAGTTATAAAACAAGCTTTATCATTTCCTTCTAAAATAGATTGTATAGCTCTTCTCCACTGATCAAAATATTGATTCCTTGACCAATATGAATTTGAAGCGTGAAAGTCTTCATCTAAGCCATCTATACCATGAATATGCCCTGTAAAAACGGGATCATTGTACTGTTTTGTTAGCTGCTTTCCTAAGTCTATAGAGAACATAAAATTAATCCTTAATCCGATTCGAAAAATCGGTATTATATGTACCTATTCTCTTAAATTTATCTATAAATGTTCTACTTAAGTAGATGCAATTAAAAATTAAAGCTGGATTTTTAATAACCAGCTTTAAAGTTATTTTTTACTTCTCAGTGTAACTTAAAGTATAATCATATTTTGTACTATTAAACTCTATATGAGTATGCTCTTGAAAAAAAGTAATATGTTCTTCTGAAAGGCTATAGCAGAAGACTAAATTATAGTCATCATCATTTTCTTCTAAAACAAGTTTCTGTAGGCTTTCTAGTGTAATTGAACTTGGTAATTCATAAGTTTTGACTAGCTCTTCTGTTTCTTTTAAAAAACACTCGATAACTCTTTTCATTTGAATTTATGGCTCCACACGCCTTTTTGGGTGAGCGAGTTTAGTTTGTTGTCCCATATTAGGCTAAAAAGATATAGCCTAAATATGAATATTTCAAGAGTGTATACTGTTTTTATTCTTCTCGGTTATTTACCTATTCAAGAGTCAGATAAGGAATCTGAAATTTGTTTTTTAGCTATTTGAATACTCCAGTTTTTAGGCTTCCTTGGTTCAACACCCTCCTCATCATTAAACCATTCTGCTCCATCGTCAAGCCATTCCTTTCGTACTCTATAAATATCGCTTTCACCTCGAATATCAGGCCCATGTTGAGAGTCACAACATCAGTCTAAATTTCATGTTAATAAAGACTAACGTCAGATCAGCAGATCGATATTATTTCTTCTTTGATAGGTTTATAGCCTTATTTAGAATATCCACAGCCGCATTTTGTTGACATTCAGATTTCAAAGTGTAGAGAGCTAATTCTAAATCGTTATCTAACTCTTTACTTATAGAGTCTCGGTTCTCAAGGTCTTCGTCAGATAGCAATAAAGTCGATAACCTCTTCTGAATAAATGATAAATCTAATTTTTTTTCAATTACAGCTTTTTTAAGCTCTATTAATTTTCTTGTTAAATCTCTCAATTTCTTATCTCACTTTGTGATCATTGTTACAGCTGTACCTTTATAATTGGCAATTATTTGCAAGGAACTAGAGCTGTAAGAAAAATTACCATGTGCTTGTTTAATGCGTTTGCTTGGAGAAATAAAATTAACCATTAATCCTCTTTGAAAGATCAGTATTATGCAACTATTGACTTTCTCCCTGTAAATTGCCAGCATCTATTCATGATGAAATACAGCTCAAAAAATAAATTGAAATATCCACTAGTATAATAGATGCTTTAGTCTTCTAACAAACTTTCATTATTCTATGACTAAATATATCTGGTTTTCTTCATTTCAAAATTTTTTTTTCATCTTCTAAAAAGCTTTTCCACTTTTTAATCATAACCAATTCATATTTTGAAAAGTTTGTGTTTACAGGTAGCTCCACCTCTAAGTTTTCAGTGTCTATATCTTCTGCTGGCATATATTTAGCAAAGCCATTCATTGATTTAGGGTAATTGAAATCAGAAAAAACAAACCAGACAATATCAAAGATATCATCTTTATCAAGCATATTATCATGTAACCAATATAATATTAAAAATAGCCACTTTCTCTGTATTAAAGGTATTGATTTACTCACACCTTCTTTTGCTAGTTTGCACAGAATGATTAACTTTGATTCCTCATCTATTGCATATGACATATCTAATAAAAGTCCTTGCAATTGATCTACTCGATAAATTCTATCAATGACATATTTATCTAAAAAATCTGATGTAATCATTTTATTTTTATAAGCCCATAATAATTCACACCATTCTAAATCCGTTACATTCATAACAAAATCAAAAGGCAGGAAATTATAATTTATACCACCCATATCTTATACCTTCTTAATTTAAGACAGAAACCTTAAAATTGATGAGTGATTTCGGTATAAAAAACCTTAATCGCTATCTGTTTAACCTTCAGATTTTATCAAAAATAGTCATTAAATTTTTCATTTTTATATATAAATATTATTTTTTTGTATTTCTAACTTTACAAGATTTATTTTTGGTAAATAATTCAATTTCACTTAAAGTTTCACAGACCGTCTCACGGATATCTAACCTGTTTAAAACAACTTTATTTAATTCTTTTATAAATATTTTTTTCTTAATATGAAACTGGCTAGATAATCTTGCAAGGTGTCCAACTCCAATAATAGCAGCACGTGCAAGTACTACATTGTGATGATGAATATATTTAAGATAAACATTACAAGCCCATCTAAAGTCATCTATGTGACAAATACTTACAAGAACCAAAGAAGATTTAGATTCATCTTCCTGTTCCAAAATAGATTCAGCTTCATCTTTATCTATGTCATATTTTAAAGACTCATATTTCACAATACAGGCTCCATTCATTAATAATTTGTATTTGAACTAAGTAAAATAATAGCTTGTTCAAAACTATCTATATCATCACTTAAAAATTCTTCATTAATCCTTCTTAAATGAAATTTAACGTTTGCTCCATAATCAGTTTCGCATAGAATATCGATCAAATTTAAATCAGAAAGATATTCTTGTAAATAAATGGTCAAGGTATCTAATTCAACTAGCCATTTTTTTTATTAGGCTCAACATCAAAATAAAATAAAAAACAAAATCAACAGGTCAAATAACAATCTGTGCTTAGATTTAAAATGTTTTTTTCTTGTTTTTACAAAGTGCTGATGTATTATAAATAAAATTAATTATTTATGAATCAAAAAAAATACAAGTCATTACTACTTTAAAATCTTGTTAATTATTGTAAAAGAATTACAGTCATAGTCTATAGCAGCATGCTGCGTAAATTTTATTTAGACAACTTGCTATTAAGGTACAACACTATGAAAAATAATAAAATTATATTAACTATCGCTGGATCCGACTCCTCTGGTGGTGCAGGAATTCAGGCAGATATTAAAACATTCAGTGCTTTAAATACTTATGCTGCAAGCGTTATTACAGCGGTCACAGCTCAAAATACGCATACTGTTGCTCATGTTGCTGATGTGCCAGAAGAGAATATACAACAACAAATGGAATGTGTTTTTTCTGATTTAGATGTTGCCGCCGTAAAAGTAGGTATGCTCGCTTCTTCTCCTGTTATATCGATGGTTCACCGCCAACTTTTACACAAAAACATTCCCATTGTGCTCGATCCTGTCATGATCTCTAAGTCAGGATGTGCCCTCCTTGATGCTGAGGCTTGTGCCACATTGAAAGAACTCCTTATCCCCATAACAACGGTTTTAACACCTAATGTTCCTGAAGCAGCCTGCTTGCTTGGAACTCCCGAAGCAAGATCAGTTGAAGACTTAGTGGACCAAGGTGAAAAGTTAATGGCTTTAGGATGTAAAGCCATCGTGATGAAAGGTGGGCACTTGGATTCATCAGTCTGTACAGATGTTCTAATTCAACAGGATCAAGCGCCTATCTTCTTTGAACACCCTAGAGTGAACACAAAAAATACACACGGAACAGGTTGTACTTACTCTGCTGCGATTGCAGCTTTCATGGGTCGAGGCTTCTCTATCACTGACGCCGTACGTCAAGCACATGATTACTTATATCAAGCTATTGTTCATGCGGATAAGCTTCAGGTCGGTTCAGGCCATGGACCTACGCATCATTTTCATAAAGTTTGGTCTTAAAGATTTTTGCATGTTATCGATTGACAACGCCTACTTAAGTTTTGAGCATAGAGAAATTTTTTCTCAGGTTTCTCTAACACTTCCATCTGAATCGTGGACTTCCATTCTAGGCACAACAGGATGCGGTAAGTCGTCTCTACTTAAACTGCTGACAGGCATTATTCCACAAAGTCATACCGCATCTTTTACAGCAAATCAAACAGACTTACACCAAAAAGTAGCTTATATGGCACAATCTGATGTACTTATGCCTTGGTTAAATATCCTTGAAAATATCTTTTTAGGCCATACCTTATCGATGCGTTCTATAACAGAAGAAGATAAAGATAAGGCGCATTTACTCTTAAAAAAAGTAGGTTTATTTGAATACGCACACGCATACCCAAAAGATTTATCAGGTGGTATGCGCCAGCGCGTTGCACTTGTTCGTACGTTAATGCAAAATCGTCCCATTATTTTTATGGATGAACCTTTTTCTGCATTAGACGCTATCACGCGCTACGAAATGCAAGAGCTAGCGCACGCATGTTTACAGAATAAAACCGTACTATTGATTACACATGATCCTCTTGAAGCATTACGCCTCAGTCATCAAGTTCTTATTATGACAAAACATAAGACGCTTCAGAAGATCTCTTTACCTTCATCCAAGCCATTACGAGATGCGGATGATCCCGAACTTTTCCCTATACAAAAAGAGCTTTTATCTTTACTACGTGAAAATCCAACATATGCAACTTAAAGTCATAAAAAATATCATCTATATTCTCTTTACCATGAGCTGTTTTCTGGTGCTGTGGGAGTGTATTTCACGTTTCTCGAGTATTCCTCGTTTTCTTTTACCATCACCTGCAGACGTCGGACTATTTTTTAAAGAAAACTATATCACTCTAGGACAACATAGTTATGTCACTTTTAAAGAAGTTTTTTTAAGCCTAGTGGTTGGCTGCTTTTTCGCTTTTTTATTTGCTTTATCTATGTTGATGTTTCCTTTCTTGCAACGTGCATTCAATCCTATTTTTGTGATGAGTCAATGCATCCCAACTTTTGCTATTGCCCCTTTAATCATTCTTTGGCTAGGGTTTGGTGTGGCATCAAAAGTGGTCATCGCAAGTTTAATGATATTTTTTCCTATGACCACAAATGCTTATGATGGGTTGTCGCAAACTCCCAAGGATTATTTGCAATTAGCACACACCATGAATAGCAATACATGGACTTCTCTTCGTTATATCCGTATTCCAGCGGCGTTACCCATGATCGCCACGGGCATCAAAATATCTGTAGTCATTGCTCCTATTGGTGCTGTGATTGGTGAGTGGTCTGGCTCTAGTGAAGGGCTAGGGCATTTTATGATGTACTGCAACAGTCGCATGGAAGTTGCAGGCATGTTTGCCGCGCTTATAACTTTATCTCTTGGTGCGATAAGTCTATTTTACGCTACAGATTACAGCTTAAAAAAAGCACTCTTTTGGGTTCATGACACAACACATTCACTTCAATAAAATAATAAGGATTCATGATGTTCAAAAAACTTGTTCTGCTTACTTTTGTATTTTTTAGTCTTCAATCACATGCGGTACAAACGCTGAACGTCGTGCTGGACTGGATTATCAATCCAAGCCACGGCCCCATTATTGTCGCCAAACAAAAAGGTTACTTTCATGATGAAGGCTTAAATGTCATATTGCATGAGCCCACTGATCCAGCCATGCCAGCAAAACTTGTAGCTGCAAAAAAGTTTGATTTAGCTGTAACATACCAAGAAAGCTTTACCTACGATCTGGTGCATCACTTGCCTTTAATGAAAGTATCTACCCTTATCTCAAGCCCACTTAACTGCGTTATGGTATTAAAGAAATCAGGCATCACAAGCTTAAGTCAACTTGATGGAAAAAAATTAGGCTATTCTATTCCATCTGAAATCATGACATTAGATGTCATGCTTGCTTACAAGCAAAAAAAAGCGCCTAAAGTACAAAAAATCCAAGTAGGCTGGAATATTTCACAATCTTTATTATCTGGACAAGTCGATGCAGTCTCAGGTGGTTTTCGTACCGTTGAAAAAAATCAAATGAACTTACATGGTGAAGAGGTCACGCTCTTTTATCCAGAAGATTATGGGGTGCCTCAATACGATGAACTCATCATTGTTGCGCACCAAAAAACAAAAAACATTGCTGCAATTCAATCTTTTAATCGAGCTTTAACACGCGCCGTGCAATATATTTCAAACCACCCTGATCAAGCTTGGCTTAGTTTTGTATCTTATGACAAGAAAAAATTAGAGAACACCTTAAATAAAAGGTCTTGGAACGATTCATTGATTCGGTATGATCATCGTCCTGGGGCGATACATAAGTCACGCTACATCACGTATGCAAAATATCTAAAAAAACATCATATCATCAAGTCGATGCCTGACTTTTCTCATGCATTTTTACAACAGTGAGCTACTTTTATGACTTATCAAGATTTAATCCAGCTATTCCCTCAACAGTGGCATGCCTACACACACCACAAATTTGTTCAGCAACTTATCGACGGTACGTTACCTCAAGCAGTATTCAAACACTATCTGCTGCAAGACTATGTGTTTTTAGAAACAGCTGCCGAGTGTTTTAAGGAACTTGAAAGTAATATCTCAGATGCAGAGCAACAAAGGATACTTGATCAATATAAAGATTTATTTGCACTTGAGATCCCTCATCATGCAGAGTATTTCACCGAGCAAGGTTTCACTGAGCGTGACTTTCACTCGATTAAGCTTGCCTCTGGTTCCAAGGCTTATTTAAATTTTTTACAAACTGCGAGTCAAACGGGGCAAGCATTTGACTACTTTATGGCACTTTCTCCTTGTGTCATTGGCTATGCCCAAATAGGTCGCGATCTTCAGCATGCATTCAGTCAAGGTACTCACCCTTACCAAAGCTGGATTGACATCTACAGCGCTGATAGTTACCAAAATCAGGCGCGAAACATTGAAAGTACTTTGAATCATGCTTTTTCGCTCTTCGATGAGCAAAAAAAATCAGAGATCAAAGCGTCATTTAAGACAGCATGCGAGCTTGAAATTGGCTTTTGGGAGCAATCGTTATGTCAAGTGTGAAACCTGTACAACGAATTTGTACCTTTCTTAAAGAACTTAAGCAAGCATCGCCGTTGGTCTTAAACCTGACTAATTATGTGGTCATGCAATCCTCTGCCAATACTCTTTTAGCGATTGGAGCATCGCCGATTATGGCGCAAAGTCGTCATGAAATATGTGATTTAATGAAAGTATGCTCAGGCGTTGTTTTTAATATAGGCACTGTAGATCAAACCTTCTACGAGCGACTTTTATTTGCTGCAACCGTGGCTAACGAAAATGGCCATGTCGTTGTTTTAGACCCTGTTGGAGCCGCTGCAACACCTTTTCGAAAAGAAGTGTCGCGAGCACTGATGCAAAAGCTGAATCGTTATATCATTCGTGCTAATGCCAGTGAAGTGATGGCTTTAGCAGGCTTCGCTTGTCAATCTAAAGGTGTAGATGCACTAGAACAAAGTGAACAAGCACTTGAAGCGGCACAAGCCATCTTAAATCGAGATCCAAGTTGTCTAAGTGTGGTGATTTCGGGTGCTACCGATTGGATTGTGCAAAAAGACAGGTGCTATAAATTAGCGCATGGTCATCCTTTGATGGCTCGGGTTACAGGAAGTGGATGCGCCTTATCTGCCTTAACCGCTGCGTTTGTTGCTGTAGGAGATACAACGGGCTTAGCTGCTGCGGCACTTTGGAGTTTTGCAGGAGAAATGGCATCACACCGAACGCAAAGTCCTGGTACTTTTGCTGTCGAAATTTTGGATCAACTCTATCAATTAAATATTGAAAGCATAGAAGAGCAAATCAAGGTCATAGAGCATGCATAACACCCATCTCTATTTCGTAACCGATCCTGCACAAAGTTTAGAAGAGACCTGCAAGACCGTCTGCGACGCAGCCCGTGCTGGAGCAAAATGGATTCAATTAAGGAGGAAGCACGATTCTTTGTTGCAACTCAAAAATCTAGTTGAGGCTGTATCCAGTCACATATCAAACTTTGATGTACAGCTCATCATGAATGATCACCTTGAGATCGCATGTGATTTTGATATGTCTGGCATTCATTTGGGTCAAAGTGATACCTGTGTCTTCGAAGCGAGAAAGCGTTTATCTAAGGATAAAATTATAGGTTTAACCGTCGAAACATGGTTGCAACTCGAACAAGCTCAAAGTTATCCTATCGATTATATTGGTATCAGCAGTGTTTTTCCTACGCATACAAAACATGATATCAAAACGGTTTGGGGATTAGATCTACTTCGTAAAGCTTGCGAATATTCAAAAATACCACTTGTCGCAATTGGTGGGATACAAGCCGATCAATTATACAAATTTAAACAGATGAACCTTCATTCGATAGCCGTCACTTCGGCTATCACGCAAACACCTTGCGCATTTACAGCAACACAATCTTTAATAAAACAATTACAAAGTTGCTCTTAGGATCTATAAAAAATAATAAATACCATAGCGTTTACGAGCAACATGAAAAGCGTTTCTGTCGGAAATTTTTGTTCAATCATCATTACACGGATTTCAGATGCCATAATTTTGTGAGACTATAAAATGTAGTGAAGACATGCGTGCTTTTGCTACATGGTTATGGTCTCATTGACTTAAGCTTTCTAAATAATATCTGCCGTTAAGCACTCATGAGTATACATTTTTTTGAGATGGCTGTTTTCACCTTCCTGTTTTTTCATACGCGTAATAAAGTGGGAGTCCGTTATTTCTTCGGCAAAATTTTTTAGGTCACCTAAGCACTTTATCGAAATGATTTTGAATTGTTATTAAGGGCATGGTATTATTTTTCCCATTAGGTGTTCAAAATACAATAGTAAGAAATAGTTATGTAATAACTTCATGATAAATAATAGGCTCGTAACGTGGGTATCATTCAACGAATACACACAGCTTTACTGTACCTATATACAACTGTTTAAGTGAAAACTATAGCAGCACAGTTTTATATCATAGAAGACATTATATGAACAAAATTAAATATCCAAGAACGCCACATTTGCCTTGGTCTAAGGCAGTGACATCTGATGACCTCATACAAACGAAACATATCCCTTTTTTGGGCAAAACAGTCGTTGTAACCGAAAAAATGGATGGTGAAAATACCACGCTTTACCCTTTCACCATGCACGCACGTTCCCTTGATAGCGGTGCTCATGATTCTCGAAGTTGGGTTAAGGCTTATCATGCTAGAATACAAGCCTATATTCCATATGGCTGGCGTATATGCGGTGAAAATATGTATGCGCGACACGCAATTTCTTATACACAACTCAAAAGTTACTTCTATGCATTTTCTGTGTGGAATGAACATAATCAGTGCTTGAGTTGGAAGGATACAGTGAAGTTTTGCCAAGACTTAGATTTAGTGACACCTAATGTGCTTTATCAAGGACCTTGGTGTGAAGCAACAATACGTCGATTGAAACTAGATATCAAAAATCAAGAAGGATACGTTGTGCGTATTGCTGATGCGTTTTCTTTTAAGGACTTCACTCATTCAGTTGCAAAGTGGGTGAGACCTCATCATGTTCAGCAGTCCAAACATTGGATGTATGAATCGTGGCAGCCAAATGGTCTGGTATCGACAGAATCCATAAAAGAAGGTGAGGGGTGATATGAAAAAGTTAGATGTATGGTTAGGCTCACTAGCAATAAGTCACGAACCTAATTTTATGGAATGCGTTGATTACTTAAGTTGTTATTTCCCTCTTTTACAAAAGTTTGAAACTACGCAACAAGATACGATATGGCATGCAGAAGGACATGTTGCGACACATACTGATTTAGTCTTAAAGTCGTTATATCAAATTTTGAGAAAAGAAGCTGCTCATATTCAAGGTGAGCAACGTCAGTCTTTGATTTTGGGAGCGCTTTTACATGATATTGCAAAACCTATTACAACGACTACTCAAATCATAAATGGAATCGTTAGAGTGGTTGCTCCTAAACATGAAGAAGAAGGTATGAACTATGTTGCTTTCCGTCTCATGCAACTACCATTGAGTTATAGCGTGGTGACTCATGTGATGGGGTTAGTCGGGTTTCATCATTTGCCAAAGCTCTTAGTGCTTAGAGAGCAAACCTCTCATGCCTATATGAAATTAGCATTGAATGCGGATTTGGAGTTATTGTATTGGCTAGAGGTCGCTGATATCAGAGGCAGGATCTGTTCCGATCCTGTACAACAGCTAGAGCTATTAGAACTATTTAAGTGGTCAGCACAGTCTTATGACCTATGGCAGATAAAGCAGCCAGAACAACAAGTAATGAAACAAATTCAGACTCAGCTTCACTCCATATCTATGTACTCAAAAGATTACATTCTTGCTCATGCTGTTCATCAATGGGTGCATGGTGAGATTGATCATCCTATATCGGCGATTGGGAAAAACTACGAAAAATCACAAGAGTATGCAAAGCTTTATATCATGTGTGGTATAAGTGGCAGTGGTAAGTCAAATTGGATAGCCCATCAAGAAGAAAAATTAACAATCATTTCATTGGATGAAATTAGACAAGAAGTAAATGGTAGTCGTCGTAGTCAAAAAAATATCGGTAGAGTTTTGCAGCTTGCAAGGCAGCGCCTAAAAGTTGCTCTTGCTCATAAAAAACATATTGTTTGGGATGCGACCAATATTAGGTATGATTTTAGAAAACAAATCATTGATACAGGACTTAAATACGGTGCCTTGATTACATTGGTTGTCTTTCATTTAGATAAAAAAACAATTATGCGCCAAAATCGACAACGCAAGTATGCTTTGGATGATATTGTGATTACGGATCAAATGCAGCGATTTCAATGGCCTAACAAAACAGAAGCACATGCAATGCTTATAGTAGGCAAAGATAGTAAGGTGATCAGCTCATACAATTGTGACACATAAAAGCAAGCGGTATCCAAGGAGATTAAAGACATGGAAGTGATACATCAATGAGCGCTATATGCATTGCTATGAATCAGAATGAAATCTATCTTGAGCAGAAGATACAAGCTGTAGCGCTTCATTCAAATTCCAGTCATGAGGTAGAAATTGTTTAGGAATGGCTTGTAGTTGTTCTGCTAAATTCCAATTTTTTGGTTTATATTCACTTTCTTTGAACTCGGCACCAGAACTTAACCAGTTTTTTCGGTATAAGACGATGTCTTCTAAGTCGCAATCTTCATATCCAAATTGTACAAAACAACAAGTACACATATCATAATTTGGCTCTGTACCGTCTTCACCCCAAGGACTCCATGGAAGAAAATCAATATGATTAAAGCCACAAACTCTACATCGATATAAATTATAATCTCTCAAAATAATTTTTTTCCTGTGTAGGATTCAAGCTATTTTAGACAACCTCGGCGTGAAATAAGAGATCATTTTTCTTTTTTTAATCTTTTTTTGATTCCATGAGCTCTATTTTTGCTTCTATATTTTTATTAAAATAGATACATCTCTATTATTTCATTTTTCACACAATACTTCTGGATCATACCATACGTCTTCATAATCTTCGGTTATTAAAAATCTCCATCCTTCAGGTAATCCCAAATAGGGTAGGATGATTTTTTCCCATTCATATAAATGCAACCCATGTAATGGAACATAAAAATCGGGGGCGTCAGAATAATCTCCAGCCCAGATATACCAGCCCGATGTGCCTTTTTCTTCTTTAACTCGCACTCCATGAATAGGCCGCACTCCACTTTTAATATTTAATGAGATACCTATTTTAAGAGACAGGTCACACTTTAAGAAATCAGCCAAGTACTTTTTACAAATTTCTTTCTGTTGTTCTTCAATACACATCGCTTTTTAAGTTCAACTCTTTCTTGTTCTTTTATACAATACACAGTATCAACTCAACGATTATAATTTGGATTATTTATGTTTATCTCATTGAGACAGGATAAAGTGGTTTCAGGTTGTTTTTTCGTCTAGGAATATTATTTTTTGCTTTAAAATCCATGATATTATATGGCTTTTTTTTCGCATCAGATCATACTTAATTAAGGCGAGAAAACATTGCTTCATGATCTGCTTATCAGGTTAGATATATATAGCCTAAGCCGTTATATTTAAAGTGTATGTTTTATATTTTTTCTATCGCAATAAGTTAGATTTCACCCATTTCTTCTTCAATTTCTAGAAAAATGTTAGATAATTCTCCATTGAGTAGTTTTTCCTCATTTTTAACAGAAAGACACAAATCGGGATCTCCAGCCTCTAAGCATGCTATACCATCTATAGTTGCAAGCAGGACAGCTATTGCTTCAACAGATACAAGTCTCATGATTTTAAACCACGTTTCTTTTTCTTTATCATCAAGCTTATGAAAGATATAGATTGCATGAGACCAGTAGTTATTAGGTTCTTTAGTTATCACAGTATTCTCAAACTTTGTTTTATAGTCAATTAAATGATCTTCAAGAATATATTTTCTAACTTTTTTTACAAACTCTTCAGGTGTCATAGCTGTTATTCCTTTGCAAATTCTTACGAATACTTTATTTTTATGTATTAATTCTCGTATTTAAGCCCAATAGCATCATAAATTTGAGGCAAAACTCAATTTAAATTGTACAGGCTCTATCTAAAACAAGAGTATCTATATTTTCCTATGTGTTCTATTAAATTCATTTTTCATATTACAATTTGAGTTAAAAAGTCGTATCACCAGAGAGCTTTCTTAATAAAAACTGACCTCGTTCTGAAACCGTATGTGCTTTATCTTGTGCAAAAATAAGAGCGTAATGCTTAATTTTATCTTTCATTAAAGTATCATTTTTTATTAAATATTCAATTGCGACGCGTCTTACTTTAGATGATTTATCTTTTGACGCTTGTTCTAATAGTGTTTCGAAAGAGAACTCAACTTCGATATGTCGTTCTTGAGTATCAACTCGAGCATGTTGTTCAGATAAGCCACGATGAACCCACTTATGTTCTCTACCACTGATCCAAAACATACGCTTTTCAAATAGAAATCGATAAGCTTTTGCTCTTACGCTCGGTTGTATTGCAGTCGTTGCTACTTCAAATAAGGAGCAATCCAATAATGAAGTTCTACCTATTTGAGCCAATAAAGAAGGTATAGGCCCTGAGCTTGACCGGATTATTTTTTGACGCATAGGCTCAGCCAACTTAGGGAGACTTAAAAGCGCTTCAATGACGAGGTGTTCTTGTTTTTCCATACGTTGCCAAGATGTCCAGCGATAAAGAATTTCACATAAAGACTCTGTCATGATTGCAGGTGAAGTGATATGCATCACACGCTTTATAGCCTGACATGCAGCAAGACGAACTTGAGGTACCCAGTCATTGAGCATGGTAAGTAGCTGAGAAAAAAGGAAGCTATTAGGAACCGCTGTATTGATGTTGTGAAGCGCTTCTTCTCTTCTATAGCCATTATGGCTAAAAATATCTAACAGGGTAACGGAACCCAGCGCTGCATCTGGATCACGGCATATATTCCAGCCATACATAGGCTCTGCTGTACACCAAGGGCACATGCGTGTTTTCCATAATGAAAATCGAGAGAGAGGAAGTGTGTTCAGAAAAAGAATTAAAGAGTCTAAAGCTTTATCTATAGGTTGATTTTTTTTATAAACGAGTTCATGAAATAAGCGAACCCTCTTGTAAAGCTCAGAGTCTAGTTTTTTTATTGTTTCAGAGTTCATTTTTAATCCTTTTATCATTAATTTTTTATTTGATTTATTTTATGGGTCATGATGGCTATATCTTTATTATTGTACTATACAAAATATGCCTGATATCTTAGGGCTTATTTTAATATTTATTTTTTATATGAAAAACATTTTATTTGTATGTAGCCACAATCAATGGCGCAGTCCAACGGCAGAGAAAGTTATCGGTGTTTATGAGGGCGTTACAACGCGCTCTGTGGGTACCAGTTCACGTGCTAAAAAACCGATCGCGAAAGAAGACATCAAATGGGCAGACTTTATTTGTGTCATGGAAATCAAGCATAAGCAACAAATACAAGCTAAGTTCACTCGTTTGTTGCAATATAAAAAAATATATGTCTTAGGTATACTCGATGATTATGTTTATGGTGATCCCCAACTCGTCACCTTGATAGAAAATAAATTAAAATGTTTAAGATTAATTTAATATAAAGTGAAAGCATTTGGATGATGTTTTAATAAACGTTCACAACGTACCTGAACTTATATTCATGATATGATCTCTTATTTTAAAGAGGTCGTGATGTCCGAAACTATTTCAGCTGAAATAAAAGCTGAATTTTCTCGCATAGCAACACAGCTAAAACGCCAAGCTATTGTTATGGATGTGGTTGACGCACAACCCTCAACGGATTCTAAGGCATCATGGATTGGACAAGTACTCTACGCAAAAGCAGGCGAAACTTGGCCAGAGTGGGAAGGTCAGCCTATGACACCTTTAGCGCAAATCAACTTAACTGAATTACCTTTTAAACCTAAAGGCCTAGAAGGTTATGCTTGGGTGAGTTTATTTCTTTACGAAGAAGATACGCCTTATGATGCTGCAAACGGTCAGGGTTGGGTTATGCGTGCTTACAAAAATTTAGATGAACTTGTTCCTTTAAAGCAGCCTGAAACCAAGTTTTCTATTATTCCACACCCTTTATCTCCTCGTGTGGTTGAGGATTATCCTTCCTATGACGAATTACCAGACGCAGTTCAAGATGAATGGTCTTATGAAATCAGCGAAGCATTTGCAGAGCTTTATCCTAATCAAGATGGATTTAAACTCGGTGGTTGGGCAAAGTTAATTCAAGGTGAGTTAGGCTGGGAGCATCCGAGTATCAGCGATGATGATATCGAGTTTCTTTTTCAAGTTGATACAGACGAGAAAAGCCGTTGGATGTGGGGTGACGTAGGCGTTGGCTATTATGGTGTGCAAAAAACGACGCAAGATCAACAGCCAGAATGGGTCATGACCTGGGCTTGCTGATGAAATAAACACAGAGCCTAATCTTATTTATTTACGTTTTTCTATCCAACCAAACAGGTTTTATCTATGCAATACAAAATCAAAAAGAAAACAGGTCCTATCGGCAAACAGCGTGTTCAAGATTTTGAATCTCAATTAGGTGTAATCCTTCCAGAAGATTACTTTAAATTTTTATGTGAAAACGATCATTGTTATACAGAAGCAGACGTCTTTGATTTTATAAAAGATGGCAGAAAAAACACGTCTATTCTTCATGGTTTTTTTGGCTTTGATGCACCTAGCTATGGCGATATTGTTCAACATTTACAAGTTAGAAAAGGGCGTATTCCTAGCTTTATGCTACCTATAGCATCAGATCCAGGTGGTAATGATATCCTTATTGGTATCAAAGGTGAATACCGAGGACACATTTACTTTTGGGATCATGAAATGGAGTATGACGAAGATCAAGATGATTGCACTGTGGATGAGTATCGTTTGAACTTACATTTCATTGCAGCAGATTTTAAAAGCTTCATAAATAGTTTGCGCATTGATGAAGATCTAGAGGAAGAAGCATGAATGCCTTAAAAAATATAAAAAAATCTGTACAACGCGATACGATTTTAATGCAAGAAGGAAGGTGCAATACAGACTTAGGTCTGTTTGCATCTTATTTTGGCCAAGTGCGGGTCAGTCAAGTAACAGAAGCATGGCCATATTATGAAGGTCAACCCATGCTTCCTCTGTTGCAAATTAATTTAGAAACCTTTCCTACCAAACCAAAGGGTTTTGAAGATATTGCTTTTCTATGTGTTTTTACGCGTAGAGATCAATATCCTGTAGACACAACCAACAAAAAACATTGGGAAATACGTACCTATAAGACACTTGATAATTTGGTGCCCTTAACACAGCCCACAAAGCCCCATCACTTACAATCTTTCACATTGCATCCAGAGCTCAAAACGGACTTTCCATGTTGGGAGGAAGGTCGAGTAGATGAGTCAGCTCTTGAAGAGAGGGTAGAAGACCCTGATGATATTTTTGAATTGTATCAAGAACACTTTCCTACATTAGAAGGCATTAAATTGGGTGGCTGGCCTTATTTAGTTCAGGCCGAAATATCGTGGGATTCTGATTCAATAGATAACGGCGACATTGATTTTTTAATTCAAATCGATTCAACTGAAAAAGGTCGATGGTGTTGGGGATATCAGGGTATTGCTTACCTCGGTCGGTGTATAAAGACAGGAGAGTGGTTTTTAACTTGGCAATGTTACTAACTGCTTGCAGACATCAGAATATACTTTTGACTTAAAATAGAATCACTCACTTTGTTGGAATATGCATCAAGAAGACTACAAGCCGTATTAAAGTTATCGTTTTTATACATGAAATAGTTTAATATATCTGAAAATTAAAGTAACTCAAAAACTATAAGGAGCCTACCATGCAATATACAAATATATTTTTCCCCTTCTCTTTGGTAGGTCTTTTGAATTATTTATTTAAAAATTAAAAATATATCATAGACCTGCTTTATCTTTATTTTAAATTGATTAAGGTAGGTATCATGGAACACTCCATTACTACATCTGATTGCGTAGCTGTTGTTGCATCTAAAAAAACATGGATTGAACAATTAGCTATTGATCAACTTACTTATACATCTAGCTTACCCGGAATGCATTACTGTGTTGGTATGCCTGACTTGCATCCTGGTCGCACCTATCCCGTTGGAGCCGCTTTTTTCGCAACAGAACAGATTTATCCTGCTTTGATTGGAAATGATATAGGCTGTGGTATGTCTTTATACCAAACAAGCATGCCGCTCAGGAAAGCTAAGTTAGATAAATTAGCAAAATCACTCAAAGGTGTAGAGCAGCAATGTCTTAAGCACCTTGACGAATATATAGATGCATTTAAAAAGGATCATCAGTTACATACCTCAAGTTTTGATCATAAATTAGGTACGGTCGGTGGTGGTAATCATTTTGCTGAGCTTCAGCGTGTTGAAGAAATTTATGATGCAGCCCTTTATCAAGCACTTGGCTTAGATAAGAGCTGTTTACAGCTTTTAGTGCATACAGGTTCTCGAGGATTTGGGCAATCTATTTTATTAGCATACCAATCTCAATTTCAGACGCAGAGTTTGCGCTGTGGTACACATGAGTTCAATACTTATTGGCAGCAACACCAACAAGCACTTGCTTATGCTCAGCTCAACCGTGAGCTTGTTGCTGAGAAATTTATGCTTGCTTTGAAGACTAAAAGTGAGATGTTACTTGATGTGCATCATAATTTTATTGAAAAGATCGAGTACAAAGGGATCACAGGTTATTTGCATCGCAAAGGCGCAACACCGAGTACACAAGGTGTGGTGATGATCCCAGGATCTCGTGGAGATTTTTCATATTTGATTCAACCTTTGGATGCTGAAAAAAGTTTGTTTTCTTTGGCGCATGGAGCAGGACGTAAATGGAAAAGAGGAGCTTGTAAAGCAAGATTAGATCAACGCTATAGCATGCAGGACTTACAAACCACCTCATTAGGTAGTCGTGTTATATGTCAGGATAAAACTTTAATCTATGATGAAGCGCCCGAAGCTTATAAAAGCTGTGCACAGATTATTGAAGATATGGTGGATGCCAAACTCATTCGAGTGATTGCTAAATTTCGCCCAGTTATGACCTATAAAACAGAAGGATCATGCGGATCATGATTATTTTACATCTTTCGTCTGGGCAAGGCCCACTAGAGTGTGCTCGTGCTGTGGGTTTGTTTTTTAAAGTGCTTGTTAAAGAAGCAAGTCAACAAAATATCACTGTTTCTGTTTTAGAGCAGGAACAATCTCCAAAGCAGCAAGGTTTCACCTCGTTGGTTTTGGCTTTGGAAGGAGAAAAAGCAAAATCTTTTGCGAGGTATTGGCAAGGAACTTTGTGCTGGAAATGTCCGAGTCCTTATAGACCTCATCACAAACGTAAAAATTGGTTTTTTCAAGTCAGTTCACAAGAGATCACAGAGAAAAGTGAATTAGCATCTAAAGTTACCTTTACAGCATGCCGTGCATCAGGTGCTGGAGGTCAGCATGTGAATAAAACCAATTCCGCTGTGCAAGCTGTTCATCTTGCTTCTGGTATTCGAGTTCGTGTGGAGTCAGAGCGTAGTCAGCATGCAAATAAGCGCCTTGCATTAGCTTTGATTGAACAAAAATTAAAGGCACAGCAAGATGCGGAAGATAACGCGCAACAAAAGGCACATTGGCTGACGCATCAAAACATTGAGCGTGGTCAAGCAAAACATACCTTTTATGGTAATTCTTTTAAATTGAAATAAAACTGGAAGGTACGCCTTGTCTCAAAATCAGGGCGTGCTGCTTAGACAGACAAGTCAACCAAGCGATGAAGACGTGTCTTGAAGTATGATGACCTCAATAGGACAGGAAAGCTTATGACTTTGCATCCATTGTAAGTTACATTCTATGATATCAATCAATATATCAAGTTGTTTAGAAGTCTTGATCCAAGATTTCTTTTGGTATGAAAAGACGATCACCTTATATTGTTTTGACTCTAACAAAAAGTCTGATAGACAGTCATTTACAGCATCCCAGTTGTAACCAGAATATTCAGGGAACTGTAAGTGTGACGCAAGCTTTGCAAAAATTTGTGTTTTATTTTCTATGGAAGAAAGATTGATTTCTTCTATGTTGTCGTTTTTCTCGCAAAGTATTTTGTATTGTGATGTATTGAGGAAAGTTAGGAACATGATTCTATTTTTTTAGGAAAAAGGGTATAGCGACAGCAGGTTTCGCGCTATGAACTCAGTGACGAATTGGAATTTTACTCCCAACACTACCTACACGGGGATATTAAGCCCTGCACTGACTTCGCATTATCTACTCTTAAAGGTCTAGATACACTAACCTAAGATACTAAGCATCTTTGCTTCAAGCTCTATCAAGGCCAATGACAAGCTATCTACAAGTCTAATTTTACCAGCCCACACTAGCTCCACTAAACCCATTTCTGGATCATACTGACTTTCATCAATATGATTATGCGCTTCGCTTATGTACCCTATTACTTTATTGTGGGATATCATAGAATGTGATCTGAGGCTTTAAAATTTAATACTGCTTGCTGGGAAAGTAATGTAATACCAACAAAATAAATTGAGTTAGATAATTGGTCTTATCCACTTTAATTTAAATTAACTTTATCACAGCTTTGTCCGACCAAAGACACTGACTGTTTCATGAACGCTTATTGTGTCAAACCACCCAAGCAGGAGTAAATACACAAAGTTCAAGTTCTCTATTTAAAAGTATCTCGCAGAAGTCCCCTCAGTAGACATAGAATACTTTTTACTTCCGGAGAATATCGGAAGGTCTTAATAAGACAAGGAAAGATTATACCGAAAAGAAGTCATAAAAAAGAAGGCTTCTTTCTATGTGTGTTTTTTTTACTCGAATAAACTGTTAATCGAATATAGATTAGACATACTTTTTATAAGCGTAGAGAAAGAGACAATTATTTCATTGTATGAAATGATACAAGAAGTCAATCGTAGTCGTTGTTGTCAAAAAAATACATGCCACTTTTTGCTGAACACCTATATAAAGTAACGTGGCACGGAAAACTCCTAAATCATGTGTATAACCTAAAAAATCAAAGGCTATATGGAGATTCAATGTGTGATTGGAAAAATGATAGATATTTTCGATCTAAAAAGCCAAGGCTTAGCCTTGGCGTAAAATAAATAGGTAGATTATAACGTATACTAAATAATTTTTATGATAATGGATCAAATTATGTAAATAGAATTCACTTCCTCTGTTTTATACTCCTGAAATATATTTATTTCTTTGTAAGCCAATCATCACCGATTTCACCATCCTCATCATCGTAATCGAACTCTATCATTTCTTCTATAACAACGCGTAACCAGTCCCAGAACGATTCATACTCTTCTCGAGATTCATATCCAGGGCTAGCATAATCATGAATGATAACAACTTTATCACCCTTACCTCGCTCCCAGCATGCGCAGTCATCATTCTCTCTTCTTTCTGCAAATGGAATTAAATCTCTATCCGGATAACGCTTTTTTAATCCTATATATTTTTTATGCAGCATCTGACTATCCAAGATAGACCAGACATCAAATTCTAGTAATCCTAGATTAACCGTTCTTATAAAATCTTTAGGATACTCGAACCAAGAAGGCATATTTTCTTCATCAATTAATTTTAATTCTTGCATCACATTATTCCTTTGAACCTGTAATCATATTATTGCGTCCTCTAAAACCAGCGCATAAAATAAAACACTCAAGAGGAGTAAGTTAATTTAAGTTTGATAAATAAAACCTTTTCATCAAAGAGCCTGATTTATGCCTAGATATTTTTCTTTAAATTATAAACCTGATTTTATAGTCGCCATATTGTGCTCAGAAATATTTATAATATCTATTCTAATCAATGCTCCAGATGAGTTAAAACTTAAAATCAAATCTTGAAATTTAAACTTTTTGTTAACTTTATCATATCTACATAAGTAGAATAGTAGGTAGTCATTTCCAGCCACGATTTGAGAATCGTCACCTATATCTTGATCCATGTAATGCAAGTTAGAATCGTTGAAAAGATCTTCCTCAAGCAACGTCAAATCAGGAAAAAAAATGAAAGGCATAGATTCATATTTGGGAAAAAAATCATCATAAAATTTATCTTCAAAATGAATATTCTTATTGCAAAAGTACATTAAAGTCATTGAAAATATGAATGCCATTTTATGGTTTTCTTCTGCATTCTGTAATCCTATCTCTACAAAAAAATTATTGCTATTTAATTTTAAAAAAAGACGTATTCCTTTACATGAAATGTATTTATTATCACCATATTCGTCGACACCATATTCAAGCTTATACTCATGCTTTTGATAATCTTTCTTTTTGAAATTATCCTGAAATTGAATATCAAAAATTCTATGTGGATCGTAGTTAATATCCATATTTATGTTTTTAGTTTCATAATTCTCATATAACTTAATCATAAGATTACCTATTTACTTTGTTTAAACGCCGCATGCATAATAACAGTTTATTTATCATTATCTTGCTTACTGATTGCTATCTCCCAATCGTCAACGATAACACTACTGTCTTTAGAGCTATTCATCATATCATTACTTTTTGTGGCTGGAAAAGTGATAGATATTTTCGATCTAAAAAGCCAAGACTTAGCCTTGGCGTAAAATAAATAGGTAGATTATAAGACAGAAAAACAAGACACCCAATTGATTTAATTAACAGAAGACTCTTCAAAAAGGAATAAATTCACTCATAAACCTTTCCGACTGAAAAAAGACCAGCAATTAATCTCCAGTTTATATCTTTATCTCTTGAAGCTTCTTCACCAAGGCTACTATAATTACCATCAACATCATGAACCCATGCTGCAATAGATTCGAGATAATGACAAAGTGAATGATTTTGCCACTCCTCTTTATTATCTATAAAATCCTGTGACATAAATTGCATAAAATCAATGAAGTCTTCTTTTGTTGAAACATCATCACTTTCAGATATAGGTTTAGATTTCATCTTTTTCTTCCTCGTATTTTAATTGTTGTACCATCACCTTTAGTGGTGTTCTTTTTATCAAATTCCGTCTTTAACTTTTCTTCTATTTTGACTAGAAAAAAAAGACACCAATTCAAAAAAGATTGATTTAAGTTTGATGAAGAAAACCTTTTTATTTAACAATCTGATGGGTGTCTTGTATTTTATTTATTTTTTGATACTTTTTTCTCAAAAAGATAATTTTGAATTATATTCATAGAATCTATGGAGATGTTAATAATATCAATATTTATCAGTATATCATTAGCGTCAAAAGAAAATATGACATCTTGATATCTTATCTTTTTAGCCACATCTGATTTTCTATACACTCTAAG
>MDTC01214636.1_pt1 | contig 29659 bp, 37 predicted proteins | sample 811181 | NCBI WGS metagenome assembly MDTC01 (sample SAMN05326644, study PRJNA326480) | marine metagenome | isolation source: seawater | place: Pacific Ocean: North | collected 2011 | reverse complement strand
CAAAATGCGATGATTTCGGCTATTGTTTTCGATAATTTCGATAAGGGAGGAATGACTTTACTCAGGTGAGTGATCGCGCCGCGGCGAGCTATCTCATTTACCTGCGGAGCCATCTTCGGATCCATCTATGAAGCTATCTAGCACTGTTACATTTTCGTTCCCGTTGTCTAAAATTTCGACGCGAGTTTTGGGACACTCTTTTGTGTGTAAGTAAATATTTGTACCTGTACAAAATAACTACACTTAAAGTTACCAAAAATGCTACAGCGATATATTTCATTTTTTCTCGTGTCTCAATTTTTGTTTCTGTCTTAAGAAGAGATTTATTCACTTGAAATCCCTCAATCAATCCCCTTGGATCCTCTTCGCGAAATCGTTCGACAAAATCTTTGTAATCTTTTTCATCTTGTATTTTTTTCCAAATGCCATTCATTTCATTCCGCGTGTCGAGCACTCTCCTTACTATTCTTTTCCATAAAAAATATCTTACATTATTTTTATTTATTTGCTCTATATAATTGTTTATAGTCTCAGGAGAATAACCTTTAACCCAAATAAAATTTTTGGGGGTCACAAAGTCTTCAATCATAATTTTTAATTGATTTTCATCAAATATTTGTTCACGGTATTGTTTAAGTGCTTCATCAAACTTTTGCTCTGATAACAATTTTTCTAAATCTTGAAGACGCCTGTCCCACAACAATTTACTAAGCTCATTATCCGTCAGCAGCTTCACCATATACTAAAAGTACATTTTTTTTTTTTTTTAACGAAGGTTGACTCACAACCATTAAGATTATAAAAACCACGAGAGCCTTTGCGATGACGTTTCTTGCATTTCTTTCAACACTTCTTTCCCCTGTCTTCTATTTATTTCCTTTGCGAGTTTGTTATACAGAACACGAGCGCTCACATCATCTTTTTCATCTTTGTATTTATCTAATTCTTTATACTTAGGGTAATCTGTCAGATCCATTTTTACTTGTCTGTAATCGTTTAAAATACCTTTGTGTGTTTTAAACGGATCAGCAAACGAACCGTTTTTAGTTACATTATAATAATCTATTGGAAGTGTTAATAAAAGTAAATAGAGGTTCTCATTGAATTTATACTTCCATTTATTCTCTATAAAACGTACATCAAAAGAATCCTCATTTAATGATAATTCTGGCAATAATATTTCTAAAGGGTCTAGCAATGTATTGAACTTTTCAATGCTAAGTTGATATTTAAAAGACAAAAACGGTACTACTATAAAATAAGTATAGTTTAAAATTTGGATCATTAATTTTTTTTCCACTTTGGGCTCTTTTATATTTATAGCGCGTCCGAAGTCAATTATTTTCACTTCTCCATTTTGATCTAAAACGAAGTTTCTATAATGAGCGTCAACATGTAGATAATCATATCTGTATAGGAGTATTAATTTGTTTTTTACACCAATCAAATTTTCTACTGTAAATCTAACAGAAAATGTAATATCATTGTCTATGGTTCTTGACGCTATTGGTTCTAGATGTTCCATTATGATATAGTAAGTATCAGAACAATAGTAGTAATCATATATTGCCGGTGTGATTCCTGTATGTTGTAAACTTAAGAGCACAAAAAATTCTTGTTGTATTGCCTCTCTTTGGCTGTTTTTAAATTGCTTTGTTTTATCGGCTGCCCTTACTAGATTATCGTTATGATCCATGTGATTTTTCACTGGTTTGAAAACTTCATTTTTTTCGTCTTTACTGGCTGACGTATACCAGTCATGATTTAAGGTGATTTGTTTCATAACGAATTTCACGTCACGCTCTTTTTCTTTGTAACATACTTTGTAGACAATTCCATATTGCCCACGTCCAATCTCAGTTAATGGAGTCCATTTTCCACCACATTCGTGTCGTATATATACATCTTCTTTTGTCTTAGCATCATAAAAACCTTTCCAAAATAAATATTCTTCATTATGTTTCTGATATTTTATTATTAAAAAATACACAGCTGTAAAAATCAAAACAAACGCAACTATTTGATAAGTTTTACTTCTTTTTTTTTTATTCTCTTTCAGCGATAACATAATAATATACACGATATTTTTTTTTCCCCTCTGTCGCAATAGTTCATTGATCAAATGCTATGTAAAAAAATTATCTACGGTACATAAAATGTCAAGGGAAAGATCTAGATCTAGAACTCGATCAGATAGCCCTGGTAATGAATTAGTGAAAAGATTAGATATCATTGAGAAAAAAATTGACACACTACTCGACAATTCGGCCCACGTCAGATCTCATATCAATTGGGTAGACAAAATTTCCAGTTTCTTTTTGCCTGGATTTAGTAAAATGTTTGGATTAAGAAGCATAGGTACGCGAGGAAATCTAAGAAACCATGCTGAAGCAGGTGTTTGATATAAGCTGCATTTGGCGTTTGCGCGTGCGAAGGATTTCCGACAGCACCAAAATGTTGCTAAAATCATAATTACATTCTCACACGTAAAAAAAAATGTTATGTATTTAAAATGACGAAAAATAAAATTAAAAGGCAAAGGAGCACAACAAAAAAGAAAAAACGCTCAATGAAAAAAAAAAGAATAACGAAAAAGAAAACACGGACTATCAAAAAGACAAAACAGACTAGAAGATTTAAGCAAAGGTCTATTGAAATAACCAGTACAGGTGATGCTTATAAATTTGAATCGGGTAATGCTCTTGTCGTATTAGTAGTAAAGACTGAAAAATGGTCGGGAGGTAAATATCATTGGTATCCTGACAATAATAACCTAGTTAGCGATTTACGTGTTAGCGGTCTGTATGCCCAGAGTGACATAGAGAAACCACGCGAGACACAGGGTGTAGCAAGAGCATTACTGTGTCACGGTTTGCAATATTTGATCAATGAAGCGAAGATAGGACCTGAAACTATTATAGCCTTAGAGGCAGCTCAGTCACCAAATGATGATTTGGTAAACAAAGTATACATACCGATGGGATTCGAATTAATATCAAGAGGTCATGATGGGGACGGCCCTGAGACAACTGGGGGTCTAATGTCAGCAAAGGTATCTACAATTACGGATTGGTGTTCAAGAATCGACCATATATCCAAAAAGTAAGAAATCATTGAAAATAACATGTAATACACAGATTGTACTCAACAGTATTTCAAAATTACTACTAGAAAAGGAATGAATATATGTGATTGGAAAGATGCATAAAAACAGTAAAATTTTTACATACACTTTATTTTTTAGTCGTACAAGTGGTATAAAAAGTAATTGTAGTCCGTAATATGAGAGTGCAGCAATTTTGAAGTTTATATTCTTATTTGAATATGATATCAGATATACGTGTAATAAATTACAAATATACGCAATTGAAGCCGTAATAAGCATGTAAGAGTGGAATTTTTTAGGTACATTTCCAAAATCATTGAGATTAACTTTCAATTTTATATAAGATAATAATAATAACATGTTTAAAGCTATAAAACATAAGTAGAAAGTGTTGGTTTTCATTAATAACAGAGTAGATACTGTAAATAAGATAAAACATATTATATACGCTATATTTTCGCCAATGCTAGACCTGAGATATGTAAGCAATTCGTATAAAATCAAGAATAAAGTGCTTCCGACCATTGAGTAAAAGAGTTCAAGCATATTATTTATATACACATATTTATGTTGAGATGTTGTTGTGAAAATCAATTGGCTTGAGATTGAGTTGCATTATGGAGGACGCAGAGATCTGCGTACCGACAGTAAAATATCGATTGTTCAAGAGATAAAAGCAACAGCAAACGGCGTCTCTTTTCCTCTTTCTGGACGACGGCGGACAACAGGGTCTTGTTCATCTCCAAGGATACCTTCAATTTTTTCGTCTACGAATCTTTCGTTTAGATTTACTTCTGGATTTGCGTCTTTGTTTTGGGGTTTTTCTACGTGTCTGCCTAGTCTCTTTCAGTTCATAATATATGTTATCCATCAGTTCAAGTTCAGAATCTGTATCAAGATCTTCGTGATCTTTAAATTCTTTCACATTTTCTTTTAAATAGTTAATAATTATATATTTAATTTCAGAAAAAAGATCCTTGTCTATTAGTACTCTGAAATTTTCCCCCAGGTCATCGTATTTCCTTCCAAAACCAAAAAAAAGCAGCATAACATTAAAATTTGTTATCAGTTCTTCACTAAACAAATTCAATATTTCATCTCTTAGTCTAGGTGGACATTTTGTTCTTTTACACGCAAGAGTTACAATATCAATCGGCGGGGGTCCACCAAGATCGTAAGGTGTGTATTTTAATTCTTCTCTTGGAGGAAATGAAACAAAATCGTACCTTGCACCGCCATAGGGTATAGCTGATAAACCATACCTACCTATTGGAAGAGGTCCCCTTATTCGCGTGTGTCTCCTACTTGGTGGACCATAATATTTTGGTTCTCTGTGTATAGCTACAGGCATTTAAAGATGTTTTTTTTTTTTTTTTATCATATAGTATACCTACAAACCACTTCACCTAGTTGATGATTTCCAAACACAAAAACACTTTCCTAGGAGTTTCAGTTTGCTCAAGATTGTTGAGAATCATGATTGGCTTACATATACTACGTTTCTCTCGTGCTTGTGACGCTCTCGACGACGAGCTTTTACGCGCAACTGAGCTTCTTGACTGCAGAAGAGAGCTCTTATTGTACGGCTTCCGACGCGGGGTATACCACGACCCCCGCGTTCATCCGTCAGGGGCGAAGATATTTGTATCACCTCAGGTCTACCACACACTACCAGAAATCGTACATTTTGACAGTCTCCGGTCGCACCACGTGATCGTCGACGACACTTTTCTTGAAGCGGTCCGATGTATTGTCCGACGGATCTCACGCTGTCACGGCGTGTGGGAGAAGATTGATAAGCATCGTTTCAATACTGTCAAGGTGGAATCGACGAGCTCTTCTAATCGGTCTAGGTCTGCGCCATTGTTATGCGGAGCTAAAGATTCCATCCGTCGATCATTTGCTTCGCTTGACCTACAAGCTGATGGCTCTGCAGCTCTACAGGATCGTTTCCCGAAGGAAGAGACCGCTTTCTCCCCGATGAAGCAAGGATGGATGACGATTCCTCGCTTAGTATTACCTTGTGATAGCGGATCTAGATGTCATCTCAGATTCAAAGAAGAAGCTCTATCCGGATTTCAAGAAGAAGAAGAAAAACTGTCGGTATTTCGACGAATAGATATGGAATGGGGTAAAGAAGCTTCCCACCAAATATATTTGTACACTTATCAAAAGTGGACATACGAGTTTTTAGATATGCTTTCACAAAGTCCACTGCTCAAAACTTGCAGACAAGAGCTCGAGCTATCTGGACATCACCATGTTTTGCATGATGCAAACGTGTTTGTGCATTCGAATCAGTGGGGAAATATATTACAAAATATTGATGGTCTGACTTTAAAGAGACATCATGTCATTGTCACAGAAGATCTTGATCATCTTGTTCATGCTACTGTCGACAAGGTCAGACCGAAAAGTCGGCCCAAAGTTAAAGAATGCACAGTTTTGTATGATCCATTTTCGTGAAAGATTTTTCTATTGCGCTCGACACCTTGACGACCTGAGTCATTTTGTCACATCTTCTCGACTGTCTTATTACAATTATTTGTTTTTAGTAAATCGCTGACAATTTGTACAGTATCAGATGACGAAGTCACATATACATTAGGTAGTAATGCGTGAACCCATGCTTTGCACGATGCTCTCAGAAATATATGCCCAAGTTTACTTGAGAACTGCATGTGTTGAGTGTAAGTCATACAGGACCGCTTTAGATGTTTAAACATGATCATTTGTTAAATGTCAGAAAAAAAAACTCAGAATGGCGAAGCGCAAGCGATGCGACGATTCGGCAATGGAGGATTCGCGGTCGACAATACGTGGTGAGTTAACACCTGAGCTATCACGAGCCTGTGATGCCGCTGCCCGATCAAGTAATGATTGTAGTCCACCAGTCGTGTTGCAATCATTCGACTCTAAGTTGAATGCTGGGATTCGATCAAGCCATTTTCGCCGGCCACCTTATCCTGAAGGAAAGAAGAAATATATGAGTGACACAAAAGACAAATCGAGTGAGATCGTACCTCGGTATTCTTATGAAAATGTACGCGGGTATACTGGTAAAATCACCGACAATCAATTGTGTGGACATCCACTGCGATCTTATCCATCAATGTTGTAGATAGAAAAGTGTACGAGTACACTGCATGGACTCCTCCTGAGGTGTATCTTTTCGCCACTCTTTTCGCCGCTCGCAGAATGCGACGACTTCGGCAGAATATACGATTAATATTGACACGGCGAGGACTACGTGGCAGTACCGTTCTTTATTCCACGCGGACTTCTTGATCTTGTCCTCTTCATAACACCGGAATGTTTTTTTTTTGATCGTCTACTCTTTCTACGCGTTCTAAGTTCTCGTCTTGATCTCCGATAGCGGCTTTTCTGAGCGAATGGACGTTTTGCAACAATATTCGCTGAGTAAGCTACACTTAAAGTGTCATCTGTACCCTTATCTTGTTTATGAAGAATCAAATAGTCCACAAACTCTTTCACATCTGTATTATTCTCTAATTTTTCAAATAATATTTGCTGCAAACTACTCATCGCCTTTTGAACCATTGTGTGCACAAGCCGTGGATTTGTGTAAAAATTTCTGTAATCTTCAAGGTGATGAAGATTTCCAAGATTTCGTAAATATATTTCCTTAATACGGGACCGTTTAGTAAGTACATCAGTTCCATCTTTTGCCCATAATTTAAAACTTGTAAATAAGGGAGGTCTTTCATCGAAATCCGTCAGAGCATTTTCAAAACCGGAATTTAAGTTTACACTTCCAGATACCTCCACTCTACGAAGTGGATTTTCCTTTTTTTTAAATATTCTCGTACTTTCGTATAAAAATTCAAATTTAAAATCATTAACATAAAAAGTTGAATCAGTATTTACTTCAAAATTGTTGTCGCGTATCCATTTTCCAATTGTTCTTCCTATAAACAAAAACAATCGGTCTACAAGATTTTCTCTAAAAAAACTTGCGTCCTGCCAAAAAATCTCCGTAGGATATGTGAAATTCCCCTGTAGTCTAAGAGAAGGTGGTGGCGGTCGTCTCTTTGGTTTACTTTCTTTTCTCCTTGACACATTTTTCATAGGCCAAGTTGTGAAATCGAAGTATGAGCCATCCACGCCGACTGGTGAATTTATATATATTGGACGTCTTGTAATAGGTTCCGGGGAACGTGTCGACACAGGCATTTACTAATACTTACATTTTTTTTTTGTTACCATACAGGTTCCACAGATGTCACAGATGTCACAGATGTCACTATATCCAATTTCTCCGTCAGAATCAACATAATATTCTCTGAGCGTTTTTGGTTCAAGGGAAATGGCTTTAAATTTGCCGGGATGTTGCACGCAGCGCATGTTCGGGAATATATCTTCGCCACAACGTTTACTCGACTCCGGGGACACGCAATGCGTTCTGGCCAAGTGGATTAAATACCGATCCGTCGCCGTAGATATAAATAAATAATTTGAACATGAAATCAGCCTTTTTACTATCCGGCTCGACCTTCGTATTACCAATCGCTTTGTACAATAAAATATAAAAATATATAAATGAGTCTGGAACTTGTTGTTGTGAATCTTCCTTACTATTATACCGGCAGAGAACGTTTAAAAAAATTAAGAGAAAACAATTATGATATAGATTATGTAATGGAAATAGTAGATATTATATGTGACAAACCGGTAAACAGCATTTACGAAAGTGGTCTCCAATCAGCTTACATCAGAAAACAATTTTTAGGTGAAGCGAATTTTTTCTTTTTTTTGCATAAAATAAATGATAGAGAAAATGAAATTGTAGGAATTTCTTGTGTTGATATTCCACAAAATAACCAGGTTGGCATAAAAAATATTGATGATTCATCCGAAGGGTATGTAGGTATAAGGCATATAGCATATAGAAAAGGATTTTGCGTCACCAACAAAAAAGGTAAATTGTTTAACATTATGATTGAAAGATATCTTGCGAGAGAGGAAAAAATCGATACTATATATTTGACACCTCTAACTTCTGATTTAATAACTTACTGGAAAAAGCAAGGATATGTTAATAATGATCATATTACACCAGAGGGTCACTATATCGATTTATTCTATTGGCTACCACGTGAACAACTTGTGAAGTATTTTAAAAGGTCATCACTATTTCCTAGAACAACACCTAAAAGGTCATTAGATAAATTGTACCCTAGTTTTAAACGAAGGAAACGCCCGATAATTTTGTTTGAAACGTAGGCACCGGAGCAGTGCCGTGCACCAGACGTTCAGCCGATGACCAGACCATTTCCCGAGGACGAATATCCTCATTTACACCTTGCAGCGAGTCCGTGTCACACTCGAAATCGCGATTTCGTTAAGGCATTGACAAAGTCCTCTAAGTTCCCGCAAGGATTCGACTTTCTTAACGACTGAACTTGCGATTTCGCTCAGTTTTCTCCAGTCTTTTTGCGATGTTGTGAGAGCTAAAGCAGAGAGCTGTGGAGTGGCGCCACATGGCAGCTAGGTCAGCTGTACCAGTGACCTTTTCCTTTAGAAGCTTGAAGTTTTGAGTTTCGATGCATAAGAGAAAGACCGTGTATATTCATATGGGTGTCGCGCGCGACAATTTGCGTATAACAAATAGACTAAAGAAAACGAGTACAAATGCTTATATTTCCTTAACATCTTCTACCGTTTTTTGCTTTCCATTTCTTAGTCATATTTGTGGATTGCTTAGCACATCTGGATCTACTCTTTTTGTCGACGTTTTTATAATATTTCATCATATCGAAAGCAAAATTTAATTTTGAATTCAATTGTGGATCCGTGTCTATCATATCATTTATTTTGTTTTGTAATGAGGTGTACGCTTGGCGCTTGATGAATTTGAAAGCAGATATGAGAATGTCATTGGTCATATTTTTTGTACAACTCATATGCAAAGCCTTTGACATGAATACCTCGTCAGCTTTTGTTAGAAAACTTCTCTTTCTACCAGTTGAATAAGATATAGAATTCTTATACAACTCAGTCAAAACCCTATAATATTTTCTTTCGTTCGCTAAGCACTGATTTAGTAAGTCTCCTCCATTATTTATTAACTCTCTCTTCGACAAAGTTCTTCGTGCAACTGGAAGGTTTAATTCATTCAATATAATCGTCATTTCTTGTAATATCACCTCCTCATCACTTAGCCATTTCTTTTTTTCTCTTTTAAAAGTTTCAGCGTGTTCTCTAAGGTTCATATGTTTACGTAACATTTTTTTTTTTATGTCGACGGTGGCTCAGTCGAGTTGTTGCCATGGTGTATCTAGAGCTCCTGATGTACCAACCACCCGCAGCGTATTCGGAGCCTTTTTCGATAAACGAATTTCCGCCACCGCCGCCCCGAGGATACCCAACGTGTGCGACATCGCGTGACCAAGCGGCAAGAGTAGAACCTTACTGCGACCGTGGAATAGCTGAGATCATAGATAAAGTTGATTCAGAGTTCACCAGGTTCAATGATGACCATACTAAAGCTGCTGTTTTTATACAGAAGTTTTTCAGAGCTTCAGTGAAGAAGCGTTGGTCGAATACAAAGCCAATTCCTTTTTCTCATTTTCAAAATTATAGCGGGAATGCTTCAATTATCTTAACAGAAAATTTTCCTCAAGCACACGAAAACATATCTTACACGAAGCCTATGCGTTTCAAAGAATTTGGATCATCAAGATTGTTTGAACAAGCTCTTCAAAACTCCCAGAAGAAGCACGACGATCCGAAAATGCATGATAAAAAGTTTACTCCAAAATATGTGTGGAGGAAAAAAAAAGTTGTGTGACAAAAGAAGTAGGAAAAGAAAAAGCCAGCTTCATATCCTATATGCGCTGCCAGCGACGATTGCATGCACTGCATCAATATTCAAATAGTTATTGACTTTTTGCAGTTTTCTGCGACACGATGTCGCTGTTTTCAAGAAGAAAGATTAGTTAAAATATATCTGCGTGCGTCGGCATTTCAACAATGATATGAAATTAATATGTGTGCATATACAGTATAATGGATTTTACGGCAGCAACTAAAGAAAAATATAACCTTCGACAAAGTGTTTTTCAATCTTTATTCTATGCAATCGCTATTATTACTGTACTGAATGATGTACCAGTAACATTGGCTGTTCTTCCGATGACCTACCTCGAATTTCTTCTGCAAAAAGGTAAAGATAAAGCTGAAAAAGACGATTACACTTTCACATATGATATTAGTACACAACAAGAAATTGCGGACTTCATTCAAGATTATACCAAAAATGTTTTGTTTACATTAACAACTAAGCAATTCCTCAATGTCCCTGTTCGTGTTCCTGGCATGAGAACCTTTCGGCAGCGTAGTAAACCTCGTAAAATTCGAAATTGCACCAAAAGAAAACGATAGTGCGGCTCCAGATGAATTTGCTCGCTTATGGTGGTGCCTTCAATCGGGTCATTGACTATCTACGGGTACAATCGCCGGATGACAATCGCAAGTGGGTATTACAGGTTTCGTTTGACCTACATAGCCAGTTGAAATTCCTGGAACTTCATTTTGACGATAGCAAGGTGGTTCAGAGCAGTGCACTGTACAGTTACACATGCTTTGATCCAGAAATCTGGGTGGAGTTATTTTGCTTGACGGAAAAGAAAAGCGATTTTGTGACTGATATCACGGTTTGGGGATTCAATCGAAGCGTGCTTTTGTTTTTCGGTGCTGTTACATTTTCTCGTCCCAATAGCGTTCCATATCGCAGAAGTCGCAGCAGAAGCCGCAAAAGAAAAAGAAGTTCCTCAAATTCTAGCCGCGATACACTCCGAAGTGTTGGCTTTGGATCGCAGCAAGTAGAGAATATTTAAAGATTACGGTTGATTCTTTTTAAACCTTGTAAGACTTTATTCATAATTAAATGATCCCTCCATCTTGGATCTCGTTGTTTCTCTTTTTTGTGTTTTCTTTCAAAGCAACACATACATAAATAAGTAAGAGAAACTTTTAACAGACATATCGAATTGGGACTCGATCTACCTTAGCGACGGCTGCGCGACCGTTTGCGTAGTAGGCGTTGTGTTATTCACCCATATGAAGTTTAAAACATATCATGGTGTGCCATAGAATTATTTACAATTGTTCTCAAAGGAAAAGAAAAAATTCAAGAAAATCAAGAATGTACAATTACCATCGTAGCGGTGTGTAATGGCTTTTTAACAAGATACGGTGTTTGGGTGTCCATCAATGATCGAAATCAGTGATCCGGCTCAATCATATCGTTGCGCTATGTACGCGGGATTTCTGCTTTTCGGTGCGAACCCTCCACTTGAACTTCGTGATCAACCACAAGAACCTCGTAATCGACCACAAGATCTTGAAGGCGGTGAGCGCGAAGACACCTGCACAGATGAGCCGATTTCCTTGACATCCTGCATGCTTTATTGGCCACCTTATTTTCAGACTGAGGACCATGTTTATTTCATTAGGTATAAAGCGACAGATGAAGTGATCAGCCGGTGTTTCGAATCAAAGCAAGATTTCATACACAGTGAATGTCAGAGGATTTCTCGTCAGAACTGTCAGCGCTTCATTCCTATATTGAAACGCTGTTTTTCGGAGTCAGGGAATTGCATGCTCTTATTCATTAGAGATGATCAATATCATAAGATGACCAAGGTCGCATGTAATCCGAAGTTTGGTTCAGCGCAAGTAGCAGTGTCGCACCCATTTCGAAAGATGGTTCGCGGAATCATTTCTTCTTACTTCGATTGTAGGGAGAACGATATGATTGCCAGTCATACTTCAATCTTTTTGAAATAGCAGATGAGCTTTTTCGCCAATTTGTCCTACTCGCACAGGCGTAGTGGAGGTTGCGTACAGGTCATCTTCATGAGATAAATTATCGATGTAGTGGTACGTATACCTTATGTCACTTTTCGTCTTTTCTCTTCGCATAAGTAAGCATAAGCCAAAGCAGCACATTTTTATTAGTTCGTGTATTTTTTTAAGAAAGAACCAGTATATCAGCGCGTTCGTTCCGTCGATTTGGCTATTGCAATTATATCGAATCTATCTGATCATAATTCAATAGTCTTGGCTTATATTTTTTATGTAATATTATAATAATACTTCAGAATTATCCCAGAACAATAGGTTCGGTATCACGGTTAGCTTGAACTGGACCATAGTATTCATCGTCTGGTCCTAGATCTTTTACCATTGGGAAATGCTTATCTATGGCTGCGTTGATGTTTTTACCGAGTCGTCGTACACTAATCGGTCTCACCAAGAAATATATAAAAAGAATAAATAAAAGAATTAATCCATATTTTTCTCCGTTGTATAGCTTATTAAAAAAGTCTGTTACGTTAGTCAAATCCGGAATTATTTCTTCTTCTTTATCTTTAAAAAAAGGAAGTTTAGACTTAATCCAATTCCACATTTTAAATAGTATAAGAAATTTTTCAAGGCTCTAGCTCGTGCGCTCGCAATGGTACGAGAGAAAGGTAATCTAAAAGTAATCGTCGCGTCTGAGTTTATGCGCAACCAAGGTATGATTACACAGACATACGAAGCTAAAATTTCAGAGTTGGAGAAAACAGTACAGGAACAGAAAGAGAAGATTGAAGATCTAAATAATCAAATTTCACAATTATGTAATGATCAATGCAGAGAATCGCACTTTGTTTACGAGAAATCGACGCAAATATTGTTTGATATTTCCAGCGTTACGCGACAGTTATACACGGCGTTTCAGACTGCGTGGCAATATCTAAAATACTCCTCGTATTTAGAAAGTAAGTTGAACAATGTAATAGTTGAAGTTAAGGGATTGAAGAAAAAATTGCAGAAGGTACAAGTTTCCACAATTAAGAACTCTAAATTGGCTTAGCACGGAGGCGATCGGGAATGGAACCTAATGTCCAAGGAGGTCCCTTCTTTTTACAACCGACTGTTCTTTGGAATATATCACATATTTTGTACGCATGATAGGCTTAGATGTCATATTGTTATTTAGATAGTGAGTTATTGTTATGTGGGTCGCAAATGTTGCTATGGAGGTACGGACATAATTGGATGTCTCCTGGAGAACAAGTTGAATCGCCTTAGTGACCCGACGATTCGTGATGTGATTCGAAAAGAATTCAATTTCGAAGGAAAGTCTTTGGGGTTCGATAAAGACGTTTTGTTCAACAAGCGAATAAAGAAAGCAGCTGATGCGGAATACGCTGCTCAATTTTTGCAAAGAAAATTTTCCAAATAAGATACGACAACTTCAGTGCGAATGGGTGCGCGGAATTGCTTATAGAGCTCCTATAGTTCAGTTGGTTAGAACGTGGTTCTTATGAAGCCTTGGTCCTCAGTTCGAGCCTGAGTGGGAGCAATTTTTTGTGCTGCATTTTTTTCTTTATCAACGAGAAAATTACACACAGGTTTGATGGTGTTTGAAACAACAAAATCCTAAAGGAAACTGTACAAAAAATATGTGGTAAAAAGCAGACCTTTTTAGATCTTTGCCGAAATTTGCGACGAACGACGATAAAGAAAATACTGTAGCAAAAATTGTCTGAGGTTGATAACAAGTGTGGATATTTACATAGGTACATAAGCAAATATTGCATATGATATCATTCCAGAGTAATATTCTGTACATGGCGGAGTCCTTGGATTTCAGTCGTTGTGTGTGCAAGAGAACACCATTGAGAAACACAAGTTTGGGTATATATCCAGGCAAAATAGCAAAAGGAAGTACACCTATAAGACGAAGCATTTGTAAAACATGTATAATATAAAAAAATCAAAAAACTCATCTAATTACACAGATACGGCTAAACATGGCACAAGTGAATAAGCGTGTCATGCTCGAGTCGGGTCGCTTGTTCCGCGCTATGATACACTGGCCAGATGAGGAAGACGAAATTGTTTGGGACAATGACAGCTCGAATTTTTCAACAAAAAAAATTGAATATACCTTAGAAGAGGAGATGTTCCTCAATAGAATTCTGGAGTACAATCTTCAGTGTCACACTTGCAAATATCCACGATTTTCAGAAGTGATGAACTTTTGGCGGCTTTCAAGCGTCGAAAGGGATACGGAGAAGGAGAATGCAAACCCGAACCGTGATCTGGTTGCTAATTGTATCTAGTATATATATTACGTCAATACAAACTAATATGCGCTAGTATTTTGCGCGGACAAATATTGAATCTTAGACGTCTACAGGTCAGGGCACCACGCGGGACTTTCAATACGCGAAAGGAAAAGATCAAAGAGGTCCGCTTGTGAATATATCTCGACTAATTGAGGCTCATAGATATTATTGAATACAACTTTTTGTTTAACATCGCTAAGAAGCTTTGTTTCGTTTACAAGACCGAGACACACTTCTTCACTGACACGGTCAATAAATTGATGTACCGTAAGAGGTAATAGCAATCTGATAATGAATTGAATCATTTAAATTTGCGAAGAAAAAAAAAAAGGTAAATACATAAATGTGTACGTGCTGGTGCCGGTCGCGGTTGATCACTATGACGATATGATTCGCTTCGTGAGTAAACACAATGGGAGTACTCTGGAGGCCGTTTACAAGTTTTACTATCAATTTCAAGAAAATTTTCAATGATCAATTTTCCTGAATATTTTCAATGATCAATTAATATTGATAACATTTCGATGCGCGGTATCGCGAGACAAGCGTAATCTGCTAGCTACGACGCTAAAATTTGCCATACAACAAGCACTCTCCATAAAAAAATCCCGATGTATATATAGGATGTATCCCCGGGACTATTGGGAAAGGCCAGAACTATCGAAAGATTTCTTGGATAAATACGCGAGACCAGGATCAGTCCATAATATCGGAGAGAATGGTAGAAGAGCGACTGTTCTCAATTCAATTATTAGACCGACTAATCTCAATCTCAATTCAATGATTGAGGTTATTAGTGATTATGATTACAAAATTGAGGGTTATTCGGTGCCAATGTTTCTTAAACTTATAGAAATGACTCATATCGGCTATTTACCCTACCAAGATCTGTACGAACTTCTAATTCAACGTAGATTTAGATACGTAAATCAAAATTATAGTGGTTATGTACTCTTTCTCCCAACTGGTAACGACTCTCCGGAATATCCATATAACCTCGAAAGACATGAATTTTTGTATGTTTTGGATTTTGGTTTCAATGAATCAGAGGTATACACTAGAATTAAGCGAACAAACCCTCAAATTAATCAATTGAAGGATTTTCGTTTTTACGAAATGACTCGTGACCAGATAAATCAAGATAAACAAATGACGTCGTATATTGAGAAAAAAGGATCCAACAAGCTTCCGACTGATGTGTGGAAGAAAATTGATAGGTGCTTACAAACACGTAAACAAAATTCGCGAAAAGATACAAAAAAAAAAAAACGAAAGACTCGCAAGTCTAGATGATGTGGATGAATGATGGCTATTGCAAAGATTACTGTGAGAAGTCAGTATTTGCTCAAGAATGATAGAGGCATGTCTATGTTGTTACTTTTTAATTATGGATTGTTACATTATATATTCCGAATACAAAAGGAATAAACCAAGGAAATGGAATGCTTGCAATCCGCAAGCACCATCGTCTCTGTGTTCTTCTTCAAGTGTGCGGTCTCTCTTTTCTTCGTCGAGTGTTAAATCTCTTGAACAACATGCTCTTCTCTGACTTTTTTTTCATCTGCAAACATGTACGAAATCCTCTCAAACCTTTTTCGTTTTTTTTTTTTTTTCTGATAAATGTATATATGAGAGATGGAATATATTTTGACGGTTCTGCCGACCCTAATCCCGGCAAAGCTGCATTTGGTTTCTCGCACATAAAAGATAACGTGGAAGTTGCATTCGAATGTGGTTACATTGGGAATTCTACCAACAATATGGCTGAATACACAGGATTGTTAAAAGCATTGCTATATTGCAAATTGAATGATATCGATTCGATAAGTATATACGGAGATTCACAGCTTGTGGTCAATCAGGTAAACGAAGTCTACAGGGTTAAGTCACATTCGTTGCGTCAAATTAACACTCAATGTAAGGAGTTAATGAAATTTCTTAACGTACGAGTGCAGTGGATAGATCGTAATTGTAATCAACGAGCAGATTTCCTATCTAAAATACCAGGCTCAAATGCTTGTTTCCGCAATGGAGCATTGGGACGCGATTCCTGCTGATTGTTCAGACGCGCTAGTGTCTCAGTTGATGGAAGTAAAAACACCCGTGCGCGAGCTTGCTACGAAATTAACTGAAAAGACAATTATAAATGAAAAAGATGTAGAGCATTTCGCCAATATAATATCGATGCATGCAAAGCTAGATTATTCTCAGAGAAGAGTTCGTTCAGCTGTTTTTCATATCTTAGACAAAAAGAGATTGGAAGCTGGATGCTCAACAGAATACTTTGTGTGTAGATTTATGCGCATTTCTTATTTTTTTGAATGTGTCATCCAAAAATGTCTTTTGTTAAAGGACAAAACTAGGTCTGGTGAGATTTTGGAGGACATATCGATGACTGCTACAGTCGTTACTCGTCTGATTTCGATTTCGGACGATCGTTGCTGCACTCATGATTGGATTGGTTTGTACAGAGAAATATGTCTATGTATGAATGTAAATTTTTGGAAAACGTCAGAGAATTTTTGTGAACACGAAATTTTAATTTTAAAAATTATGAACTGGGAAGTCCCAAGGATAAGCACTTATGATATCGCCAAAATCATGTTTATCCGTTTGCAGTATGCATGTTCAAAAATTGAAGTTTGTACAGAAATTCAAATTCTCATGGATATAGATAAATTATGGACTGACTGCGCTAACAAATTAGTTCAGATTGCGTGTGAAGGTAAGGATACGGGTTACAACACAGCGTTTGACACTTTAATGTCGTGCATTACAGACCTTCTTGAAACACAAAATCCAAGAGAATTTGGTATTGTAAAGGATATTTTTTACAAACTTCATGCGTAGGGTGGAATAATAATTCCAATTTTCTTAAGAAGTTTTTCTCCTATGACGACATGGCTTAGTGAGAATGGTCGCGTTCGAACACCTTCCCCATGACTTTTTCTCTATGTTGAAAACCTTTATTGCACCAGTGCCTCGTTGTGTATTTAATATGCGAACCACATGTAGATTTGCAGATAATAATTTGCTCCCATTTATTGTGGAATTAATACAACAACGTGTTTTTTTAAATCATTTGCATATTCAAACAAGAATAAGTACAATTAATGCTATGGCGAGATTCATTTGCAAAGGTAAATTGTCATGTAGATCTGCCCGCAGAACATTTCGTTTTTTTTTTTACAAAAACGACAACGAGTACAAAAAAATTGCAGTAAAACTGTTATACGATCTGAGCAAAAGATTTTCTTATTATATTATTTTAAAGGAATTTTTCAGTTGTCGCGATAAGGATGATTTCATTAGAATCATACATTGCGATAATTTCAGGTTGGATCCAATTGGAGTTAGAAAAAGAGACGCCACAAGTTGCAATGTAGTCCATCGATGTTTGGATAGTGCGAGTCCAGCATATGTGATAGTGGCCCTGAACATTTTAAAAAATTACATTCATTTATTTAACGATAACATTATAGAAAAAATACAAGATCATATATCATCTGATTCAATAGATGTAAGAAACGAAGCAATAAGCCTGATACAAGAATATAGATGCATGAAAGTTTGAAGGTTCAATATGTAAAATGATGATAATTATCGCCATTGCACTATATGTGGAATTACTATGTCGAATATTCTATATTTGTCTTCTAGGAGACATTTTAATATATGAAGATATCACATATGTCATCGATTTCTAATTATCTTTCTCAACGGCTCGAGGACAATGGGACAATGGTATGTTGTCATACACGAACGTTCTCGCGGCTCAAGGAATAAATGGGCATACTTGAAACAAAGTAAGCGCGAGTTCTGTAAATCTGTCGTTTTTCATTGCGTTTTTCCCGGAGGTTGTAAACATCTCAAACCTCGTTTTCCCGCAGCCCACGTGCAAAGACGAAAAAACATATGTTTTTGAAGTGACATCAAACGTAAAAATTTAGAGCGCATAAGTTTTCCCTTTTTTTTTTTTTTTCTTGAACGACTTCTTGACCGACTTCTTGATCTAGATCTCGACCGAGATCTGGATCTTTTCCTTCTTTTCGGTTGTGCCATTTTTTTACTTGGATGAATTACTCGTACTTCGCCGACGTCCATGACTTTATCTTCGCGTGTTCCCGTCGCTGCATTTATGATCGCTCTGCCAATTCCATCATGACAAAACACTATAATTGTGTGTTTGTTAATGGATTTACTACAGAAATCTAGGAATTCATTAGCTCTCTTTAAACCTGAATTGTTTTGATCCGGTAGTGGTTCGCATTTGTGTGTTTTTAAAAAATTATCAATAGCTTTTGTAAGATTTTTGTCATGCTTACTCATACTGGAATAAAAGGACGACTCACTAATATCACCGCGTATCTTTCCTTGTCCGTGCAAGAGAGATGTAATTTCATGAACATCTTCTATTTTGACAGGAAGATTTTTTAATTGATTACTTTTTTTTCTTGCTTCAAAACATGTTTGAACAGCTCTAGCTTGTGGAGAGCATATGATCATAACAGGATACTTACACACTCCATTTTCTACAAAATGATCAATTTGTTGTGGCACGCTTTTTGCATCTTCAATTCCTTCCGAAGTTAATTCCGGCCCTACGTCTAAATTTTTAATTTCTCCATTTTTTACTAAATGCTCTCCAGTACCATGTCTCACAATCAAATACACTATTTCCATTTTAAACATTAATAAGATATTTTTTTGCTCAAGATGAACAGATGTCCGGTTTGCTTGGATACTCTTTCAGGCAATTTAGTAAACTTGAACTGCACATCTAGAGGTGAGTTTTTTTCCGGACATTTTTGTCATAATTATTGTGTTATTAAATTATTACAAAATAATATACACAAATGTCCAATATGCAGATCAAATATAACTAAAGATATAATTTCTCAATATAGTTACGGCTCAGAGGATGGATGAACTTTCGCATATTGAATGTGATCCATACAAGGCTCTTCAAGTCCGACACAAGCTTCCATATTCTTACACGCTTGAATTTGTGGGCGATCTTAGTTTTTTGGTACGCAATGAATGTACGGAATGGCAGCTCTCACAAGATCCTGGATACGTTGATCTACAAGACGATGATTGGCGAGGTGAAGAGTATGGTTTAGAAGATGAGTTGCCTCCACTAGCAATTGTTGATAAACAAAATCTACTTCAAGCGTACAAGAATCACAAAATAAACAAACGTTTGGTAAATACATGTGTAAGAAAGAGAGAATTATCAAGTACTTCAACAAGGAAAGCAAAATTTCCAAAAAGGAGCAATTGTCATTGAATTGCTTAACCAATGAGTAATCGCAAAAATATATAAAATGCAATCACACATATTGCGAATAACAAAATTATCTGCATTAATCTTTTTTTCGCTATTATCTTATATTTGTGAGGACAGCCTTGTTTATATATTCCAATTGCCGCATCGTTTTCACACATTTTTTGAATTTTTTTTTTTTCAGTATTCATATGAAAATATAACGTGTAAACGTCACTGCCAGCTGCTAGTGCACTAAAACCTCCAACGAGTACAGTACCTAACAATACACACGTTCCAGTTCCTGGAATACACACCATTTTGAATTATGCACATTTTTGTTCTAATATCTTCTCGTGCACATATCTAGAAAGTCGAGGTACAAGGCCAATCGACGACTTGCGTTTCTTTGGCTCACTGTTATGTCGTCGATTTTTGGAAAGAAACAAGCCACGCTTTTCGAATTAGTGTCAAAGAAAATTTAATGCAAATGCAAAATTTGGGAAATTCTACATCGATATTTAAAGTGTGTGATAACATTTTGACCTGGAAAAGCAGATCAGCTATATATAACACTACGCTTCACTACGACGTTTGTGTGTTGAGTAAATGGAAAAATTTGTTATATCACTTGAATATAAAGTTACGCCATTTTGAAATTATTAAAAAATGGAAAATTTTGTCAGAAAAATTATATCATTGTGAAATTATTAAGAAATGGAATAATTGGTCAGAATACTTGTGTGCAAAACAGAATAAAAAATTAAGTAAACTTTTTGATTTGTACTGGGACACACATGAAAAAAGAATTCGCACAAAAAAAAAAGTGTGGAATGATTTTTATAAAATAACATCTAATTTTATTGTGCATCATAAGTACCTTGACTTGTTCAAACGAATTTTTTGTCATATTATACTTAAATACGAAAACCAGGAAAGTATTGTCGTTTAGATATTCTGTTTCGGATTAAAGCATATTGTGTTTTTGGCTTAATTTTCCTGTGATGGAAGAAGAATCTTTTTTGATATTGATCGAACACATCGAGCGCGGTATATCAAGATTGTTACGCTTGCTCACCTGTCGGATGTATGATAACAAGGCCGATGATATCTCATTACAATTGAGCAAAATATGCAAAAAAATCGATACTCATACTGTTATGTTGATAGACATTAAAAGTAAAATTAAAGGTGATTCGTCACCATCTTGTGTGTCGTTAGACAATAGTGAATATTTTCTAGATCCATAATTCAATAGTCTGGCTTTTTTTATTATGTATAATAATATATTAAAGAAAATACTTTTCGATAATCATGGAGCCTCAAAAGTGTGGTCCGCTATGCTTGTGGTTTGTCCTGACTTCATGATGGCGATCAAGAAAGCGATTCGCGGTGAATCTCACCGAACTGATGCGATGCTTCCTGATATTGGTGCGATAAAGCTTATCGAAGGCTGCACGTTAAGCGACTCAGATATGATTACATTAAAAAAATACATTTTCATAGAGAATTTTCATGATAAGAACGGTTACCATAGTGTTCTTTTTCAAGGAAGTGCTTTGACTGAAAAGCAACTTCATAACCAAATTGAAGAATTTGAACGCCAGAGAAATTTTTCTGTCAAGTTATATGATAATTGTTTTTGTACAGTATCATGACTAATGTAGAATTCCAGAGAGAACGAATAACTTAACGTCGGCGCCTGCTAGATCGTCGACGCGTGCGCTTGCTAGATCTACGTTTCCGGCTTCGCTGTTCTATTGTTATCACTTCGGGTTCAGTCATTTCATACATACGTTTCAAAGCTTCTTTATGATATTGTAGTCTATCCTGTTCAAACATCTGAATTTGTTTTTCTGGAGAGTCGTGAAATTCATATATATCTATACAACTAGGATGTAATTGAACCCATTGGTACCAATATGACAAACACACACGACAAAAACAAGGTGTTCTGTTGTCTTTCTCATGTCCATATTCAGGCATTTGTGGTAGATTGTTCTGCTTTTTTTTCTTTTTTGGAGGTTCGTCCATTCTTTCACTTATATTAGTATGCACAAGAAAAAAAAATCTGACGTACTGCATTACTGTAAATAGTACCTTCCATGGGGATCGAACCCATGACCACCAGGTTAAAAGCCTGGCGCTCTACCGACTGAGCTAGAAAGGCTATTGGCTCTAGTTTGCAACTGCGTGCTATGTCTGACAACCGCCGAAAGCGAAGTAATTCTGCGTCATTGACGCTTCAAACAATTCGAAGTAATGTACATGCAAAATATTTTGCATCTTTTGCTGACTTAAAAGAAACTGAAGAAAAAATTAAACTAATAAATGATTTTTTCAACTTTTCTTTTCTTGAAGGCTGTTCTATTAAACAGTTCGACATACCTGACAAATTCAATATTAACTGTTGGGATTCCAAATTGATTAGTAAGCATATTAGTATTTTAGAAAATATGAAAAATGAAGATGAAGCAACAAATACCATTCTAACAAGTATGTACAAATTCGTCGAATGTGAAGAAAAATGCGAAAATCAAATATGCGAAACAGCAAATATTTGCGAACAATATCTGACAGAATCTGACTTTGACACGAAAATCTTGTTTGATTTGGATGATAAATATTATTTTTCAAAAAAACAATATCTTCGCGATCTAAGTGAAATTGAAACGTGGTTCGTCAACAATAAAGATGATTACGAGAAAGAATTCATTTGTAAATTTGCAATGTTGGTATCTTACTGGGTTTGCAAAAAACAAATAAAAAATCTTAAAGAATGTTTGGAAAAAATTTACTTTTGCACGCAAAAAAATGAATGTGAAAATATAATTGATAAAGTTTATGAGAAATTGTCTAAGGACGAAGATATTTGTAATCTATTATCTACAAACGTAACGATTTTTCCGCAGCTTTCAAACAGAATTAATCGTGATAAAGATAAGTCATCAGTCGTTTTTTCAGAATCGTACTTTAGAAATGCACGTGCACAGTGGAACAGTTTGTACGGTACTCCTGGTTTTGAAGGATCCCAAAAAGCCGATCACAAAAATTTTTCTACACTTTGTAAGGTTTTACTGTTTACAAAAGGTGAATTCGCGGGATTTAAAATAGAAGATCTAAAAGGAAAAGAAGGCTTTAATGACATTACTATGTACGATAAGAATCATCCCAATGTTGTTGAAGTTGATATTTTTACCGTGGATCGTAATTTCAAAAGTAAAATAAGTGAATATTTGCAGAAACCTTCCTACTTGGGTTGGAGAAAATACGTCGAGAATATGTACATTCCAGGAAGTGCATTATTTTTTCATCCTTCCATCTACAGCACTCATCCAGATGAGACATCTAAACCAGCTTACATAGCTTTTATAGAGAAAAGGCCGTTGCATTGTTTCCACAAAAATAATAAGACAGAGCAAGGCTTTAATCTTGCATTCTACATTCTTTCGTGGTCTGCTGAGCATTGTGAATGGTATCTAGGTAGCCAGGAAGAAATGGAAAGTAAAAATTCCAATCAACGACGTCGAATCATTTTAGAAAAAAATCAAGCAGTCTTAGCCACGCAGCTACCTGGTAAGAAAAATATTGATGTCAACTATTTCAACACTATATACTATGGAGAGCGTATGTGTACACTCAATGTTCAGGTTTATCCGGTCGAATAACAATATTTTTTTTTTTTTTTCTGATACATTATAAATGTATGTTTTGAATCTGATTTCTAATTTTTTCCGGACTCTGTTTGGATATGAAGAGGAGAGCGAGGCTGGCGGGGCTGGCGATGGTTCTACAGTTGGAAACGGTTATAATAAATTATTTCCAGAGATGGTTGCAGGCTGTATGTCTGAATTTAAAAGAGATGATGGTGTAGTGTACAAAGCTACTACCTATTATGAAAATGATCCTGATCATCCCGGGGTGCCTACCACAATTGATGGAGTTCACCTTGAGGTTGATGTAAGTGATGAGTATAGTCAACACGGCTGCAACTATAGAGTATGTGGGCCAGAAGAATGTGCTCAGGCTGATTACAGACATATAAGACAACAGAATAAAGAGCTAAGAAATAGACAGTACGGGAATATTAAATCAGTGTATAATTTTAGGGGGAGTGCAAAGTATAAAAAACCGTCTACGAGGTAATGTCGGATGAGGACGAATTCCACACCAACGATGAAGGCAGTGAAGATATCGGCTCATCAGCCGATCAATTTTCTACATATGGCGATGAAGATTTAGATTATGATGAAGACACTTTATTAGATCAAAACGAAGAATTATTTGTACAAGATGACGAAAAACAAATAGAAAAGGAAATCGATTTTATTCTAGACGATAATAAGCCAAGAGTAGAGCGCAAATCATCATTTGCTACATTAATAATGGACAATGGAAATGTTATAAAAAATGGAATTCGCGTAGAATTTCAAAAGCATGAAAATTTGCAGGCATATAAGTTGAAAATTAGATTAATGAAAATGTATTCAATGGACATCTCTCTATTTAGTGACGAAAATTGTCAACAAGAAATTACCAATAAAGAAGATCTATATTTGTTTGAAAGTGTATTCTTTACTCGCACTTCTATCTCGAATTTAAAGTACGAAAATGAATTTTTTAGTATTACAGCATTTAAAGCTAAACTGTATAATTTAATAAAATCCTGTTCTGTTGAAGTTGGCGTAGAGACCGGGAATGGGAAAAATAAAATATTTTCAAGAACGACTTCAATTTTTCAAGAGAAAATTGATTTTAAAACAATTCTTACTAATATAGCTGATCATTATGAATTTTTATTCACTAGAACAACAATTATGTCTTTTTTTGATACACATCATATCCATGGGAAATTTATCAATGGTATAATAGACAATAAAATCGAAGAAAGTAAAAGAGAGACAGCCGGAAATTTATACAGGACATTACCGATTGATGTGAGATCCTACGATTAGAATAACTTGAAGTTTGCACAAACTTCATTTATCATGTATGTTAACAAAAGGATTTCGCGATCAGCGGTTGCAATACGCCGTTTTGACAAACAACCAAACAAAGATGCTATAAATGTCGTACTCATACACGTTCTGATCAGAAGGCGAAGGTTGAGGCGAAAAGGTCAGAGAGAAGCTCCTCGAGGAGATCGTCGCGAAGACGGGCATGATCGATCTTTTTTCCTTTTTTCATGATGTCGACGACACGAACCTTTTATATCATTTAATGGAAATTATAATCAGTAATTTGGGTAAATACATAAATTATAACAAAAAAAAGTTACATGTTGATACACATGAATTAAGTGAAACCTCGTTGCTTTTCTTGCCGTGGATTTGTACAAATTATTCAGTAAACAAAGTTTCTACGTTGGTAAAATTAGCCAAGATAGTGAGATCTAATTCTCTTAAAATATTTTCACGAAGATACTTGAAAAAGTCCGCGTTGTTGATTTTGTCAAACGTAAAACATGATTATTCAAACTTTACCATTTCTAATGTACGAAAAGAAAAACATAAATGTAATAAATACTTAAATATTATACTAGAATTTTTCTTGCATGACGTAATATCACAACTAGAGTCACTTGGATTTAGTCAAAACATTTCGTTTGATTGCAATGCATATATTCATCCAGGTCATCTTCATGTTAATGGTGGTTGTGACGAGTTCTGTCACAGAAATGGACTTCATGTTCAAGTGAATGATGACGGCACGGTTAATGTCGCAGAACAATGTTTTGAATATAATCACACTTCAAAAACTACGTTTATTAATTTTTTAAAGGTCTGGCCCCAAAATTCTATTGGATTTGTTTCACGTCGAATTTGTGATTCGTTGTATCTAGTTCATTTAACAGACGACGAAGAGTCTCTTAGATCTTTTCAGTGTTTGGAACAGTTGAATATTACTTCATTACCTTTATCATTTGGTTTGTGGCAATGGTCAATTGATAGCAAAATTCGTGTGTGCTCGGACAGTATGACTTTTAATCGTAGCAGATGTGCCTTTTGTAAAGAAATCGTTTTCAATTACAAATGCATATGTCAAAGTGTAGAAAATTCCGTTCTCGTGCCTAGATACAGATTGTCATTCAATGGTACCGAAGTTATTCATCTCAAGTTTATGCCCCACCAAGTTGTACTTTATGATGAAGGAGTCGTTGAATCTTTCAAAGGTACAGGTAAGAGAAAGTACAAGAGATTAGTAGTAGATTCAATTTCCGGACTTTTTTTAAATTTGAGAACTTTAAATATTAAAAATAATAGCGCTACGCGATTTTTGCGTGTTCACTTTTTAGATCCTAACTTGAGAGTTCCAATTTTCGGAGAAGGAACACTTGATACCTTATTTTTTTATGAGAGTAATAATTATGAAGGAATAAAGAAATCAAGTATTATGCGACCTGTAAATTTAATATGCTCTTTATGCTTAAAGGGTCCAAAATGTGACAAGCCATGCAATGTGTGTGGTGGTGTGAGAGTAGGTTATAATGTACAAATAGACAAGGCAAGACAGAAACATGACGGGTTTCAGTCACTTACGCAAAGTTTTACGCATCATATTCGTTGTTTTCACTCACTTTTCCATAATATTTTTCTCGACAATCGTGATAGTTGTACGTTTTCTTCTTATCAAGATGCTATGATCATTTTTAATCATTTAAAATCATGTATTCAAGCTGATAAAGGTATTTTCACAATAACGTACAATTCATTTGAAGCAGTCCTGATGCGATGCGATGATGACTACTGCGCATTTTTCGAACTGTACGATGAATGTATTAAACTTGAGAAGCAAGTAAAGGGCTGCATTGATCTTTTACATTCAAATTTCCATCAAAATCTTTCTTCTTGGGTAAGCAAAAATTCTGTTCTGGCACACAAGACGCGGAAAAAAAGTGATGGATGTTTAATCCTCAATACCCTAGAGACACTGACTACTCATTATCATTTGCATGATCCTTACTTTCCATTTTTTAACTTTTCGGTTCCTGACGTTTTAAATGCACAAAAACATGTGTTGAAATACAAATTAATGGGTGAGGACTATTTTATCAAGTGTGTGATATCCAGCGAAATTTTTTTCCAGGTATGCAAGTGTACTTGTCAGACAATGTCTTACAATTTTTCACATTCTGTCGATTATTCAAATGACAGCCAAAGAACTGGCTGTTATTGTTGTTATGGACCTTACATAGGATTATCTATTGAGAGAAAGCTAGATTTTGATCGTTTGTTGACTTTTATGTGTGAAAAATATTCACGTGATTGCGAAATACACGCAAGTTTCTTTTTTCTTTCTCGCATTCATCGTCTATTTGACGATTACAATACGAATAAGCAAGTTATTTTCATTCTCTACGTCTTTTGTATGTACATGTGGTATGCCGATAAGCCTGAACGACAATACGAAATAAGTGATATAAAGCGTGCTCGTCGAGAGGGAGATCCGTATGCTATTGTCGATTTTATGTACCGACATAGATCAGATGATGAATTGCACATGACGTATTTGCAAATGTGGGATCAGATGATAGAGCAACGTAAAGATTCACCTGTTGTATCTGTCAAAATGTGTTCGTGGTATTCTAGATTTCGAAGCGCTCCATATTTGAGTTTTGTCAGGTCTTTTTTTTCGAGTCAACAGCCAGTATACGACGGTCCCATTGTAAAAAAAAAAAAAACGAATGTGTGTGACTACTTTCAATTTAGTGATGAAGAATTAGAAAAGTTGTTGAAATCTTCTATCGAATTTGTAGATGATTGCCTTCCTTTTACGCATATAAAAAAATATCAAAGCATTGATGAGAACTACGCGAGCATAACACCAAAAGATGTCATAAATAAATATTTTAACTGTGAAAAATTTGATGAAAATTTCTTGTACAATTTGCAAGAAAATTTGTGGTTCAATTTTATAGCTCTATGTAGTAGTGATGATGTGTGCAGATATGAATGTGATTTTCTCAAAATTTTACGTGATTATTCTATAAGTAAACAGATCGCATTTACACCTTGTCCAAACAATAAATGTAGTCAATGTAGAGCACTGAATCTCTTGAAACAACACTCCGACGGTAATCCTACGAATTTGCGAGCTTTAAAGAAGTTTATTCCAAATTGTGCAAGACAATTGAAAATATTTGGATGTGTTGTTAATTTTGAAATATGTGAGCATAACCAATTGTTTCACACATGTCTCATATGTAAAGGTATGTACTCAGAATGCCGTAAAAATGATCATTGCGTGTGCATCGATGAAAAACCAGTGTGCAAAAAGAGAGATGTCGTATACTTGCACATGAAGGACGGCAGCTCTGTCGCGTTTGAAGAACCCGATAATGACTGTCGGTTTTTACGTTTTTGTCGCGACTGGATGTCGATACATGGATGTGTGTTCCCAATCGATGTATGTGTACAATGCGATTTATTTATGAAACCATCTACAGACAATGTTTTCGTCCAGTGTTAATATTTTCGTCTCGTGAGAATCTTTTCTTTTTTATCTCATTTTCATAACATTTTCTCGACAACTCTTACCATCGTCACAGGAGTGTACGCGCCCAGTGGTCGTTTACAGTATCGCCTCTGAGCCCGAAGACTTCCGTCCGAGTTGCAGCTAACCTGAGCAGAGTCGACAATGTGAAGCTGATCACGTCAATTTTTATCCACAGAAGAAATCGCTCGTATTGTACACCTAGGCTCCAGAATGAGTTGGTACGATAAATTTCTGCAATTCGCGGAAATGTATGGCAGAGCTTTCTGTGGTGGGCGCGACTTTGGTGAGTTGAACGCTATCTTAGACGATGCTCTTTATCAATCCAAATACGTTGGTTGTGGAGTGTTTGATCGCGATGAATTGCACGAGAGAAATTTAATTCGAGCCTCTAGTGTCGGAGTGCCATGTCGGTTAAAACGCGAGTGACAAAGGAGGTGGTCACCTTGAAAAAATCCGACGATGGCAAGACTCTCTCCACAGGAGATAACTGGAGCTGTCCTTGCATGGCTGGTGTAATCAGAGCCAAAAAACCAGCAGGACACGATAATTGTGATAGACACATAGCGTTCAAAAAGTGGTTGTCTGAACACAATACAGAAAAGCAGAAAGAACTAAGATCGCTCTCAGATAAATTGTCAGCCGAACAGAGCAACGCTCGACATTGGGAAACAAAATCTACTGAAATGTCGAAAGAGTTTTTAAAATACAAAACTTGGTACCAGAATTCGGAACACGAACTGTGTACAAAGGAAAGGAAAATTAAATCTTTGGAAAATGATATTAACGAATTTGACGAAATAATCGATAACAGAGAGCGTGAAATTCGCATTCTTTACGAAAATGTTGCATATTTCGTAGACAAAAAAGAAGCAAAGAGGCAAAAACGAATTCGCGAAGACTCTTAGATCTGCTACATCTTATCCGGGGCGACGCGGCGTCGAAGCTGACACTGTCTGCACAAGCTGTCTTCTTACAGACTTCGAGAATTAAAATATTATAAATAAAAACGATGCCAAAAGCTACACGCATAACTAACATACATGAAAGAGGAATGAGGGATCATTCTCCTTACTATGAAACAATCATACATTGTTTAAAACAATCAATATGTTATCAAAAAAAAAGATTTTATGCACTAAACCCTATCCGTGAACGTTTTTACCAAATCACAGAACAAGTAAATCCATATAACGAAAATTGGCCTCCTCTCACTGTGCATGAGATGATCTCGTTACTCTATGTTGTGGCTGAAGAAGTTATTGAATTAGAAAATATATATTGGGAAGAGGTAAAAACTTTCACAATCACATGTAATGATGTTATAAGACTACACTACCCACATTCCTTCAATGCAAATGAACTCAATGATATTCAACTATTGATTAATGAGTTACAACAGTTTGCTTTTTTAGTACATACAGGAGAAGAAGATCTAAGCAGAGAAATAAGAGACTCCTTACAATCAACTATTTCAGCGGCGGCAGAGGCGTAGGCGACAAATCTATATTAACGCATCGGGCGACGGTGCAAATATCGAAATGTGTTTCCTAGCGACACGTCACCAAGGACCAAGTCGTGAGGAATCTGCAACTTTTTGAATTGAAGAACAGCGCATACCCAATACTTAGAAGACATTTTTTTTTTTTT
>MDTC01073093.1_pt1 | contig 29675 bp, 19 predicted proteins | sample 811181 | NCBI WGS metagenome assembly MDTC01 (sample SAMN05326644, study PRJNA326480) | marine metagenome | isolation source: seawater | place: Pacific Ocean: North | collected 2011 | reverse complement strand
CGAGCGACGTGGACGAGGACGGCTACACCGTGGAGGACGGGGACTGCGACGACGAGGATCCCGACCGCCACCCGGGCGCCGACGAGGTGTGCGACCGGATCGACAACGACTGCGACGACCTCGTCGACGCCGAGGACGACGACGTGCTGGACGCGGTGGAGCGCTTCGCGGACGCCGACGAGGACGGCTTCGGAGACAGCGGGCCACCCCAGCGGGTGTGTTCCGACGCGACCGGGTTCAGCGAGCTGTCCACGGACTGCGACGACACCAACGCGGCCGTGTACCCGGGGGCCGAGGAGGTCTGCGGGGACGACGTCAAGAACGACTGCGACGCCCTCCTCCCGGACGTGTGGGAGCTGTGTGTCGACCTCGCCCCGTCGAAGGCGGTCTTCACGACTCGGGCCCGGGACAGCTGGGACTACCTGGGCTCCACCCTGCGCACCATCGACGACTTCGACGGGGACGGGGTTCGCGACGTGATCGTCGGCGCGCCTCACCCCCTTGGCGCGGGCGACGCGGTGGCACCAGGCAAGGCGTACGTGCTGCGGGGAGGCGCCCTGTCCGGAGTCTCCGATGTCGAGCGGAGCGCCGAGCTCATGTTCCAGGGCAGCGAGAACGTCGACTTCGCCGGCTCCGCGGTCGCCGCAGCGGGAGACCAGGACGGAGACGGCCTGACCGAGGTGCTGATCGGTGCCTGGCGGATCGACGGCACGGTGCGAGACGCCGGGGCGGTCTACGTCATCAACGGCGGCACCAGCGGGATCCGGACTGCCGACTCGGCACCGGTGACGATCCTCGGCCTGGAAGGCCACGAAGGCTTCGGATCGGCCCTGGACGGCGGCGCCGATCAAGACGGTGACGGAACCCCCGACTTCATCGTCGGCGCCCGCGCCGCCAGGCGCTACACCGGTGCGGCCTACCTCTTCACGTCGATGCCGGCCTCGTCCACGACCGCCGAAGACGCCGACGCGATCCTCACCGGTGAGATCGCCAGTGCGGATGCCGGGTTCGCCGTCTCCATGCGCGGCGACACCAATGGAGATGGGCTCTCCGACCTGCTGATCGGCTCCCCCGGGACCGGTGAGGAGCTCCGCGCCGGCAACGCCACCCTCGTCGAGTGGTCGGTCTCGGGCACGATGCCTCTCGCCGACGCGGCGGACGTGATCCTCGACGGGGACGACGCGAAGAACCGCGGAGGCACCAGCGTCGACTTCATCGGCGACTTCGATGGCGACGGCCTGGACGACATCGCCGTGGGCGCCCCCGATGCGGCGGGCACGAACGGCTGGCTGACCGGTGCCGCCTACGTCGTTCGGGGCGGGGTCAGCGAGAGCTCCGTGCTCGATGACGCGGCCCTCCTGCGCCTCGATGGCGCATCACCGACCGACTCGCTCGGCAACCACGTCGCTGGAGCCGGAGACGTCAACGGCGACGGCCTCGCCGACCTGCTCGTGCACGCGGGCGACCACGGGGGCACCCTGCAGGGGTTCGGCGCCGTGTACCTGATCCTGGGCGGACAGAGCGGCACCCTCGACGCGGCTACCCACGACCTGCGGATCGAGGGACGGACCGCCGAGGGGTTCCTCGGAGGCGCGATGGACTGCGCCGGGGACGTCGATGGAGACGGCCTCGACGACCTCTACATCGGCTTCCCCGGCGACAACTTCCGCACCACCCGGGGAGGTACCGTCTACCTCCTGGATGGCGGCGGGATCTAGGCGACGAATCAGAAGGACAGACGCTTCTGGATGCTGCCGTCCTTGCGGTGCACGACGACCGCCAGCTCGCGCTCGGTGGCGATGGACTTCGCCCGTTCCAGCGCCTCGGCCTTGGTGGGGGTGACCGCGATCACCACATCCGACCCGGCGAAGCCCGCCTTCCAGTTGTCGCCCTGGGTGGTGACGTGGATGGGACCCGACACGTCGTCGGGGATGGGATCGGCGAGCTCGGTACGGTCGGCCTCGAGGGCCGGATCGGCGGGAATGCGGCCGTCAGGATTGCGGGTCAGGGTCATGCTTGCTCCTTGGTGTGGGTTTCATCAACACTTTTCATGTATGCAGGAATCACCAAGAATGCAAACAAGCGGACCTGCCCATGCAAGCACGCGGCCTCGCGCGACGGCGTTATGCGCGGCGCCGAGGTGACCATGCGACAGATCTGGATCTCACGCCCCGGCGACCCCGACGTCCTCGAGCTCCGAGAGGCGGAGGATCCCGTCCCCGGACCGGGTCAGGTCCGCATCCGCGCCGTGGCCAGCGGCATCAACTTCGCCGATCTCATGGGCCGAATGGGCACCTACCCGGACGCGCCCGGGCGCACCTACGTGCCCGGCTACGAGGTGGCGGGTCCCATCGACGCAGTCGGAGAGGGCGTGGACGAAGCCCGGATCGGCGAGGTCGTGGCCGCCATGACCCGCTTCGGAGGCTACTCCGACGTGGTCGTCGTCGACACGGTGCAGGCGGTGCGGGTGCCCGACGGCATGGACCCCATCGTGGCCGCCGGCATCCCCGTCGTCGGGCTCACCGCGTGGATGCTGCTGGAGGTGTTCGGCCGGATCCGCGAGGGAGACCGGGTGCTGGTGCACTCCGCGGGCGGCGGCGTCGGACTCGCGGCGTTGGACCTCATCAAGCGGCGGGGAGCGGTCGCCATCGGCACCGCGTCGAAGGGCAAGCACGAGCGGCTCCTGGAGCGCGGCTACGACCAGCTCATCGACTACCGGACCGAGGACTTCGAGGCGGTGCTGAAGGACGCGAAGGTCGACCGCATCCTCGACCCCGTCGGCGGCGAGAGCTGGGCCAAGGGCCTGCGGATCCTGCGCACTGGCGGCCTGCTCGGCTGCTTCGGCTTCTCGAACGCCGCCACCGGCACCAGCCGCAACGTGGTGAGCCTCGTCGGGGGCATGATGCAGGTGCCCTGGCTCAAGTCGAATCCGGTCAGCTTCATGAACGACAACGTGGGCATGTACGGGGTGAACATGGGCCACCTGTGGGACGAGTCCGAGCGCGTCGCCGGCTGGCTCGGCGAGCTGTTCGACCTGTGGGAGCAGGGCGCGCTGCGCCCCCACGTCGACCAGACCTTCCCCTTCGCCGAGGCGGCCGCCGCCCACCAGTACATCCACGACCGCAAGAACTTCGGCAAGGTCGTGCTCACCACGGACTGACCGGCTCACGGGGCGGACACACCCATCACAGTTTGCACGGATGCAACTTCTGGACTATGAAAGGTTCAGGAGTATTCGTGAACCTCGCCCTGTTCGATCTGTCTGACGTGTCCGCCCGCACCGCGCGCCTGCGCGAGGTGACCGGCATCCTGAACAAGCACGACCTGCTGCCCACGTCGCGGGCGAACCCCGACACCCTGCCCGAGCGCCTGCACGCCGCCCTGCTCGAGGTCGGACCCACCGGCGTGAAGCTCGGTCAGTTCCTCGCCCAGCGCCCGGATCTGGTCTCGCCAGAGGTCGTGTCCCAGCTGGGCTCGCTGCACGCGGACGTACCGCCCGAGCCGTCCGCTGTGTCCCGGCGCACCTTCGAGGAAGAGACCGGCCAGACCATAGACACCGCGTTCGCCTCGTTCTGGCCCGAGCCCATCGCCAGCGGATCGGTCGGCCAGGTCTTCCACGCCCGCCTGCACGACGGCCGAGCCGTGGTCGTCAAGATCCGCCGCGAAGGCGCACTCGAGAGCTGCCGGGTCGATCTGCTGGTCCTGCGCGACGTCGCCCGCATGGCCGGCGCCTTCGGCATGGACGAGGGCATGGGCGCCAGCGACATCGCCCAGCGCTTCTCCGAGGCCGTGCTGGCCGAGCTCGACTTCCGCCAGGAGGCCGCCCACCTGCGCTGGTTCCACGACTTCTTCGAGGACGACGATCGCGTCGAGATCCCCGAGGTCGTCGATGCCCTGTCGACCGAGGCGGTGCTGACGATGACCCGCCTCGAGGGCGTGCCCATCGCCGACGAGCCGCGCATCGAGATGATGGACGTCGACCGCGGCGAGCTCGCCAGCCGCGGGGTCGACCTGGTGCTCCAGATGATCCGCGCGGGCCGCTTCCACGCCGATCCCCACCCCGGCAACCTGCTGCTCTACGAGGACGGACGCGTCGGCCTCGTCGACTTCGGCATGGTCGGCCACCTGAGTCCCGAGGCCCGGCGCCACCTCATGCGCGGCGTGTCCGCGTTCCTCGACAACGACGCCCGACGCTGCGCGAAGGCCCTGCGCCGGGTCTGCAAGTCCCACAAGGACGTCGACACGGCCAGCCTGGAGCGCGACCTGCAGGTGCTGCTCGACCGCTACGGCGCGATGGACCTCGCCGATCTACCCGTGCAGGACGTGCTCCTCGACAGTGTCGCCGTGCTCCGCGAGCATGGCCTCGAGCTGGGCGGCGACAACGCCCTGCTCCTGCGCTGCCTGCTCCTGCTCGACGGCACCGCCCGCCGCATCGACGCCGACGTGAACCTGGTCGAGGCCATCTCCCGGAGCCAGGCGACGGGCATGCCCGACGGCCTCGCCGACCTCCTCCCACCCCTGCTGGAGAGCGGCGCTGGCTCCGCGGCCCGCAGTGTCTTCGGCAGCGTAGACGCCCTGCTCGACGTGCCCGAGGACGTCGGCGGCCTGCTCGAGGTGGTGCGCGACGGCCGGCTCGCGGTCAAGGTCTCGCTGGAGGGGCTCGACGGCGCGGTGCACCGCCTCACCTGGGCGACCGTCAGCGCCGCCCTGCTGCTCGGCGGCTGCGTGCTGCTCGCCGCCGAGGTCGCTCCGGTCGTCCTCGGCATCTCGCTGTTCGGCCTGTTCCTGCTGCTGACCGGCTCGGTCTCCAGCATCGCCCTGCTGGTCTCGATCGCCCTGCACCACCTGGGCCGCAAGTCCCGCTGATCCTCACTCCCCGCGGTGCGCCGCCGCCCGCGCCTCGGTGCGCTCCCACAGCTGGATGTAGCCCTCCGCCGAGCGGAACAGGGCGTCGATCTCGTCGCCAGCTGCGTCCTTGCGCGCGTCCTCGACGTACTCGGGGAAGAGCCCGATGTGGGCCATGCCCTCGGTGTTGAAGTCAAAGACGCGCTCGCCGGCGTGAGGCTCGCTGAAGGTCACGTCGCCGGCGACCGAGGTGAACGGGTAGCTGACCGGATCGACCTGCTCGACGTTGCAGCTCGCCTCCTCGCCGAAGCGGGGGCCGGGCGCACCGGCGAAGCCGTTGAGGTCGAAGGCGAAGCCCAGGCTCGGGTGCAGCCCCGCGGCGATGGTGTCGTCGAGGCGGGCCTGGTAGCCGCGCCAGGACTGCCCCTTCTGCTGGGGGTCGTGGCAGCGCCCGAGCTCGCGGAAGCTGATCCCGCCGATGTCGTAGAGCTGGCCGCGGTTGTCGTTGCCGTGGGTGCCGACCGCCGGGTAGTCCGCCGCCTGCAGGATCTCGAAGGCGCGCTGGTAGGCGCGCTGAGGCAGGTGGTCCAGCTCGACGATCATGCCGCGCTGCATGAGCTCGTCGATGAGCTGCTCGCCCAGCGGGGTGAGCCCGTGGGTCTGGCAGAACTCGCCCTCGACCGAGCCCGCGGACAGCTCGCTGAAGTAGGGCAGGAGCGTCTTGATGGGGTCGTCCTCGATGCCGCTGAAGTCCAGCGGGGGCTCGTCGAGCTGGTAGGACTCCCGGGGCTCCAGGAAGCCCTTGAACTGCACGGGGCCATCGTCGAAGACGGTCTGAAGACCAGGGCAATCCTCGGTCTTGCTCGTGTAGTACCCGCTGTTGATGACGTTGCCGAGCTCGATGAAGCCGCCGTGGCCATCGCCGGCGGAGAAGGCGTTGTCGTACTTGTGCACCGGGAAGAGCACGCGCACGCCGCGGTCGTGGTACCTGTCGAGCTGCTCGCGCACGTGGTCGAGGTCGCACGCGGGGCTGTCGTCGCGGGGGGACAGGTAGCAGTCGAACAGGTTCGACGTCTCGATGCCCAGGACCACCGCCATCTTTCCGTCGGCGATGACCGCGCGCGCCTCCGCGGGAGTGGTGACGATGCGGAACCAGCCCTTCCCCGGCCCGCCGGCCTGGGCGTCGATGTAGCGCTCCATGGCGTACGCGGCGTCGATCTGCCGGTCGACGCCCACCATGTCGGCGCAGTCGTAGCGGCCGGGCACCAGCTCCGCGCCCACCGAGATGTCGCAGATCACCTCGTTGGTGGTCGCGTGCTGCACGACCAGCCGCAGCCCGGCGAGGTACGCCCGCTCGAGCCAGCGGTGGTACTGCACCTGGTGCGTCGAGCGGTGCCGCGCGTCGGGCCAGTCGGTGAACGTCGGGTAGCCGTCGGTCGCGTGGTTGTCCTCTTCGAGCTCGCCTACGACGAGGTCGGTGATGACCGAGGTGAGGCTGCCGCCGTCGGCGCCGCCGTTGTCGTAGGCGTAGCCGAAGAAGTCCTTGCGCCCCATCTCGCCGTGGTGGATGGCGCAGTCGTGCAGCGCGTGCTCGACGCCGAGCGGGTGGAAGGGGCTGCCGTGGTAGAGGCTGCCTGCGAAGCCGAAGTTGGTGAAGATGTGGCTGTGCGCATCGACGATGCCGTACAGCTCGCCGTCCTCGAAGGTCGTGCGGGTGACGGCCCCCTCGGCGTCCAGGGACAGCTCCGGCGGCGCAGCGCAGCCTTCTGCGGGTTCGAGGCGGATCCTCGCCCCCTTGCGCTCCTTGTCGACCACCCCGTCCGAGCCCAGCAGCCGGGTCGGATCCTGCTTGCTGCGCAGCTGGAAGCGGTCCTTCTTGCGCGAGCTGGGCTCGAGCAGCCACTCGGCGCCCGAGACGTAGCCGTCCTGCACCAGCGTGATGTCCGAGTCCAGGGTCTCCTGGCGCACCAGGCCGTCGCCCTCGCGTACGACGTAGCCGCCGTCGGGATCGTGCAGCAGGTAGGTGCCCAGGTCCGACGGGCGCAGGAAGAAGGGCGTCGCCGCACCCTGCTCGGCGGAAAACGCGTAGCTGTCGCCGTCGCGGACCAGGAAGTCGTCCCCGTCGGCGATGGCGTAGCAGCCGTTGGCGACCCCGTACACGTCGAGGTGGGAGTTGTCGGGCACGCAGGCGGCCGCCGACGCGAGGGCCAGGGCAGCGAGGAGGGGCTGGCGGATCATGGGGTCACTCCGAAGGCGCGAGCATACCTCCAGCCGAGCCACGGTCTGCAGATCCCTCCGTCGGCATCAGCCGGCGTGGAGCCGTCCGACGAGGTGCAGGAGCTCGTCGAGCCCCCGCTCGAAGTCCTCGTTGAAGTCGAGCGCACGACACCCTGACTCGGCCGTGCGCTGCGCCTCGCTCATGGTGTCCCGCACGCGGTCCGTGGCGAGGGACAGCTCCGTCTGCGACGCCTCGGAGAGCTCTCGCAGGGCGGCATGCTGCTCGGTCACCTCTCCCGAGAGGACGACCGCCTCGGCGTTGATCTGTCCCGCCAGGTCGACGAGCTTGGGCAGCAGGCCGTCCAGTCGCCCACAGGCCGCGGACAAGGACTGCGCCAGACTCCGCACCTCGCGGGCGAGGTCTCCGGTCGCGGTCGCCACCACGGACAACGGCGCGCCCCCGTGGCCGAGGTGCCCAGCACTGATCAGTGCGTTCAAGGTGACCAGGCGGGAGGACGACGAGGCGCGCTCCATCTGCCCAGCCGCGGTTCGCAGGTGGATGCTGATCTGGTTCGCCTTCTGCACGGTCTGTTCCCGCAGCTCGCCCTGTCGCTCGACGTGCGCCTGCGCGTCGTGCAGGACCCGCTCCAGCGCGGTCAGGCCCGCCAGGACCGCCGCGTGCTCGGCGCTGTGGGCTTCCAGGTGCTCGGACACGCCCTGTGCGTGCGCCACCGTGTCCTGCAGCGCCTGTCGTGACTCGAGAAGTCCCGCCCGGGTGAGCCTCCGGGCGTCCTCGACCCGACCGCGGCACTCGGCGAGCAGCTCGTCAGAAGAGGAGGAGTTCACCGGCGTCGAGTGCTTCGTCGCTGTCTTCATCTTCGTCCCCTTCGATCACCGAGGCGCGGTCGCCCAGGTTGACGGCAAAGGCCATGGGTGCATCGTCATCCGCCGCGCCCTCGCGCAGCAGACCGACCAGGGCATCCAGGCGTTGAAGCTCCTGGATCATTGGGTCTTGGAACTGGAGCGCGGTGAGCCCGGCGAGACTGGACTGCACCATGGCGTCCGCCGCCGAACCGGCGTGATGCTCCATCTCGTCGAGTCTGTCGAGCAGGGCCTGGCCGGCCTGGTTGACTCGGGTGGTCTGCTCGGAGAAGTCACGCCTCAGCAGGTCCAGCGACGCGGCCAGCTCCGAGCCGCTGCGCTCGATGGACGCGATCTCGGCACGAAGCTCCGCGGCCTGCAAGACGAGCTGGGCGCGAAGCTCCTCGACCAGGGTGGCGAGCTTGCGCATCTCCATGACGGTGGAGCTGAAGCGCCCCTTGGCCGTCCGGTTGTCCAGCTGGGACGTCTCGATGGCCGCGCACACCGCGAGCATGCGGCTGGAAGAGGCGATGCCCTCCAGCTCCACGGCAGCACGCATCACCTCGTCCAGCTCGGCACGGACCGCCCGAACCACGACGCGCTCCTCGGCCAGATGGGCCGTCACCGCGCTGACGAAGCCAACGACGGCGTGCTCGAGGCTGGCCACGCGATCCTGGACCTCATGCTGCTGGCGCGAACGGAGGGTGCCGAGCGAGGACACCAGGGCCTGCGCCAGCTCGCGACCGACGGCAACCACCCGAGACAGACTCGACCCTGCGGACAGGATCCCCTCTTCCGAGCGCGCGCTCAGCGATCTGAGGACCTCGACCACCCGTTGCTGGGTCGCGGCATAGTCCTCGTGGCCTGCAGCAGCAGTCATGGCAGTCACGGTGCCTCCAGCAGCAGCACGATCACGCGGCGAGCTTGCGGGCGGCGGCGATGAGCTGCTCGGCCTTGAACGGCTTGACGATCCAGCCCTTGGCACCAGCCTCCTTGGCTCTCTTGATGAGCGCGGGCTGCCCCTCGGTCGTGAGCATGACGATGGGGAGGTTCGGCCGGGTGCCCCCAGCGTGGATGCGCTCGATCATCTCGAGGCCGTTCATGCGCGGCATGTTGACGTCGCAGATCACGAGAGACAGGTCGGTGCGCGACTCGATGGTCTCGGCTCCGGCCAGTCCGTCCTGGGCCTCGATGACCTCGAAGCCTGCGCTCGAGAGCGTCAAGGAGATCTGCTGGCGCACCGTGGCGGAGTCATCGACGATCAGGATCTTGGGCATGGCGGCTCCTGAGGCTGCAGTGGTCCCTCCCTCTTCGGATCACCCCACCTGCGGAGTTGAGCCCTCGCTCCCGGTCAAGTGCAGCGGTCCACGATCCGACGCACCGAGGGTTCCATCGAACGGGAGTGACCATGCGTGTTTGCAGCGTGATTGCATTGGCGTCTCTCCTCACCGTCCCAGCGTGGGCCGGAGAGGGGGAGTCCGCGGACTGGGGTGACGCGGCAGACTGGGGAGCCGCAGCGGACTGGGGCGACGCCTCGGTCGAGGCGCCCAAGGTCCACGAGGTGAGGATCTACGGCTTCATCGACTCGTACTGGGAGTACGTCGCCGCCGCGCCCGAAGGCGTGTCCAAGGACGGACAGACCGAGAAGGGCGGCGCGGGTCACGAGTTCGACGTCGCGAACCTCAACGTCATGATCCAGGGGTCGGTGCACTCGCGCTACCGCTACTTCGTCAACCTCGCGGCGCCGGGCGCCGGCGGCGTGACCGGCGACGAGCCCATCTCCATCCGAAACGCCTGGGTGGAGGCCCCGATCAAGGGCCGGTACCTCCAGGTGCGCGCGGGCAAGACCTACCGCCGCTTCGGCCTGTACAACGAGCAGCTCGACGCGGTCCCCACGTTCATCGGCATCGAGCCGCCCGAGCTGTTCGACAAGGACCACCTGATGGTCACCCGGACCACGAACCTGATGCTGCACGGCTCGGTGCCCGTCAAGTCCGCGACGGTCCACTACTCCGTGGCCACCGGCAACGACGAGCGCTCCGGCAGCGCCGTCCCCATCGGAGCGGACCTCTACGTGGACGTCAACGGCACCCTCAAGGTCGGCAGCTCCTTCTACACCTCGGGCGGCGCGGCCGGACCGAGCCGGGCCGTGGGCGAGGGCTCCCCGCGCGGTGGAGTCGCCAACTGGATGGCAGAGGACCGCTACCAGGTGTTCGGCGGCTACGCCCAGCTGACCGCCGGCAGCACCACCGTGCAGACCGAGTTCTGGCACGCACCTCACGACGCCGTGCGTGACGAGGCGTCGGTGGCTCAGCTCGCCGACGCTGGACTCAACGCCCGGCAGCTGGAGCGCTTCTTCGTGGACGGCGATCCCTCCAAGGGCGTCGGGCCGCTGGCGGTGCAGTACGCGGTGCAGACGGCCTACGTCCGCGCAGGCCACCAGGTGGCCATGGGCAAGCAGGGCAGCATCACGCCCTACATCCAGGCGGACTGGTACCACAACCCCGAGCTGGTCGAGGCCAAGAGCTACGGCGGCGACGGGGAGGCCGGCATGGCCGACGACGGCACGTTCTTCAAGTACACCGCGGGCACGGTGATCCGACCGTTCCCCGAAGTGGCGCTCAAGCTGGACGGTTCCGTCCACCAGCTGACCTACAACGGGGCGACCGAGTTCTACCCCGAGGTCCGCGTCTCGTTCAGCTACCTCTGGCAACTCGACATCTGAAGGAAGGCCACATGTCCAAGCTCACCCACGGCGCCGTCGGCGTCGCGTTCGTGGCCACCCTCACGCTCCTGTCCTGCCCGGCACTCGCCGGTGAAGGCGACGAGATCGTGGTCGTGGTCAACGCCCGGAACCCCTCCACGAAGATCACCCGGACCCAGCTCCGAAGCATCTACATGGGACAGACCGCCTTCTGGCACGGCGTCGTGCCGATGAAGGTCGTCATGCGTCCAGTGACCAGCGACGCCAGCAGCGTGTTCCTGGACGACGTGCTCAACGTCACCGCGACCCGCTACCGGCAGAACTGGGACGCCAAGCAGCTCTCCGGCCAGGGCATCGCGCCCAAGGAGGTCGGCAGCCCCGACGCGGTCGCGTCGATGGTGCGGTCCAACCCCGGAGCGATCGGCTTCCTCCTGGCGAGCGAGGCCTGGGAGACCCCACCGGACGGAGTCCGCCTCCTCCAGATCGAAGAGTAGGGGGTCGTCATGCGATTGGCCGACATCCCGATCTCCGCCAAGCTGTCGGCGATGCTCATCGCCGCCTGTGCCGGCGTGCTCATCACCGCCTGCGCCGCCTTCGTCATCTTCGACCGGATCAGCACCATCGAGGCGAAGGAGAGCACGCTCGGCGTGCTCACCGACACCGTGGGACAGACCCTCGTGGGGCCCGTGGCCTTCCGCGACGAGGCCTCCACCAACACGGTCCTCGAGAAGCTGGCGGCCGAGCCCACCACCAACTCGGCCGCCGTGTACGTGGACGACGGCCAGCGCATGACGGCGTGGACCCGCGAGGGCGCCGAGGCGCTCCCGGAGGCCCTGACCAGCGCGTCGGCGCCGTTCGGCTCCGATCTGGTCATCACCCGGCCGATCGCCAGCCCCGAGGGCGCAGTCGGCACGCTGGTCGTCCGCTACAGCACCGCGGACGTGGTAGCTCGAACCTGGCGTTTCCTCGCCATCGCGGGCTTCGTCCTGCTCGTGTCGATCCTGCTCGCGTCGCTCGCGGCAGGGCGCCTGCAGCGCCTCATCTCCAACCCCGTGACCACCCTGGTCGACGCCGCCGACCGCGTGCAGAAGGAGGCCGACTACAGCATCCGCGCGCCGGTCCACGGCAAGGACGAGCTGGGCAAGCTGGCCGGGGCGTTCAACGACATGCTGGCGGGCATCCAGGCCCGGGACGCCGATCTCATCGCCCACCAGGAGGGCCTGGAGGCGACCGTCGCCGAGCGCACCCGCGACCTGGACCAGCGCAACGCCGCCATGCGCCTGGTGCTGGACAACGTCGACCAGGGCTTCGTCACCCTGGACGCGAACGGACAGCTGTCGCCAGAGCGATCCGCGGCATTCGACGCCTGGTTCGGCGCGCCCGAGCAGGGGGTCGGACTGGCCGCCCACCTGGCTGGCGCGGGCTCCGACTTCGAGGGTTGGTACGATCTGGCCTGGGAGGCCATCCGCGAGGACTTCATGCCGCTGGAGGTCTCGATCAGCCAGCTGCCCTCCACGCTGGAGCGCGACGGCAAGACCTTCACCCTGGGCTGGCAGCCGCTGCTCGACGGAGAGGTGCTCCAAGGGATCCTGGTCGTGGTCTCCGACGTCACGGCCGAGCTGGAGCGCGAGCGCGCCGATCAGGAGCAGCGCGAGCTGGTCCGAGCGTTCCGCGCCACCCGTGAGGACCGAGCCGGCTTCGAGGGCTTCTTCACCGAGGCCAGCCGCATCGTGCACAACCTCGCCGCGGGCGGCGTGAACGTCGAGCCCGCCCTCATGCAGCGCCAGGTCCACACCCTCAAGGGCAACGCGGGTCTCTTCGAGATCGGCTCCCTGGTCGAGCCCTGTCACGTGCTCGAGGACCTGCTGCAGCAGGGCGAGCCTCCCCAGCAGCCCCTCGTGGACGCGATCGTCCAGGCCTGGCATGGCTTCGAGCGCCGCACGGCCCTGTTCCGCACGTCCAACGACGAGATCCGCGTACCCCTGTCCGCCTGGGAGGCCCTCGCCGCCGACGTCCGGTCGGGCATCTCCGGCGCCGCGCTCACCCAGCGGCTCGAGGAGCTCACCTGGGAGTCGGTGCAAGGTCGGCTGGAGGGTCTCGCCAAGCGCGGCGAGCGCCTGGCGGGCCGCCTGGGCAAGGAAGTCGAGACGGTCGTCGACGCAGACGTTCGTGTCCCGACCGGCGAGTTCGACGGCCTGTTCAGCGCGATGGTCCACGCCGTGCGCAACGCGGTCGACCACGGCGTCGAGGACCCCGAGGTCCGCGAGGAGTCTGGCAAGCCCCGCCTCGGCCGGATCTCCCTGTCCGCCCGGATCGGCTCCTTCCCGGAGCTGGGCCTCCCGAGGGCGATCGCCCTGGGCTCCCCCCGCGCCGACGCGGAGTGCTGGGTCGCCATCTCGCTGTCCGACGACGGCGCTGGCGTGAACTGGGACGCGATCCGCAGCAAGGCGGAGGCGGCCGGCCTGCCCGCAGAGACCGAGCAGGACCTGCTGCGCGCCCTGTGTGCCGACGGCGTGTCCACCGCCACCGCCGTCACCGACGTGTCCGGTCGCGGAGCGGGCTCCAGCGCTCTCGTCGCCGAGGTCCTCGAGCGAGGTGGCGTCGTGCAGCTGCACACGGTCCGCGGCCAGGGCTCGACGTTCCGCTACCTCGTGCCGGTCGATGCGCCTTCGGCGCGGGCCGAGGCGGCGTAGGAGACGAGCGGGGGGCGGGGGGCGCGAGCGGTCGCTCCTGCTGGGTACCCACCGACCGATGTCAGTCGATATCGACGGTCCTCCCACGCATTCTCCATCGACTACAGCAGTGGTGCCGGTCGGCGAGTCGCCTCTGCGGCCGTCGGCCGGCCCTTCTCTGTCTTTGGAGCCTCACATGAAGACCAGGCAGCTCATCCAGTTCTGGGAGCAGAAGAAGCAGGAGAACGTCCCGAAGGACTGGGAGGTCGACAAGGCCCCGTCGAATCAGGGTCAGGTCGAGGACAACCTCCAGGACATCGGGCCGGAGGACCTCGAGGACACGCCGACGCTGGATGAGCTGGTGACGCTCTACCACGTGACCAACGCCCCCTGGTGGGCCACCGAGATCCAGAAGGCCAAGGAGAAGGGCACCGGCTTCGACGACCTCGACCACCCGATCGACCCCGCCCTGTCGCTGAACAAGCGCAACAAGGAGATCTTCGGGGACGGCCGCGGCGGCGATGACCTGGGGCCTGGCTTCTACGTCGGCGACACCCCCGAGTTCGCCGACTACTACGGCAAGAACTACGAGGAGAGCGACGCGTCGGTCCTGAAGTTCCAGCTCCCGAAGAGCAAGCTGGACGCGCTGAACCGCAAGGACGTGGCGCCCGACGACGAGACCGAGTTCAACGACTTCATGTCCAAGGGCTTCTACTCGTACGACGAGCAGCACGACACCCAGCACCAGGCCGAGCTGGACCAGAACCCCACCGGACACGACCTGCTCACCGGGCCGATCAACGACGTGGAGAAGCCGTCGGTGCCGCGGGTGGAGCAGGACGGCCGCAAGCACGTGCAGGGCAACATCCTCAAGTTCGGCCAGGACACCCCGCTGCAGTACAACTTCGCGACCGACAAGGGAGCACGGACCCTCTACGATGAGTCCACCATCGAGGCGATCTCGCTGAAGGACTGGAACGCCCAGCGCAAGGAGCAGCAGTGATGTTCGACTTCATCGGTGACTTCCTGCGCGAAGAGGGCTTCAAGCCGCAGGAGATCGAGGGCCGCAAGGCGCTGGTCTTCGGCTTCCTGACGGACGACTTCCGCTGGCGGGTGGTCGCGGACGCCAACGAACAGGACGGCATCCTGACCTTCCTGTCCCTGATCCCGATCGCCATCCCCCCCGCTCGCCGCACCGCCGTGGCCGAGCTCATGATGCGGATCAACTACACGCTGGCGGTCGGCCACTTCGAGCTGGACTTCGACGACGGCGAGGCCCGCTTTCGCACCGCCATCGACCTGACCGGCACCGAGCCCACCCACGCCCTGGTGAAGCAGCTGTTGAGCGCCAACCTGCGCGCCACGGCCCACCACCTGCCCGCCATCGAGCGCGCGGCGGGCGTGGAGGAGCGGCCGCTCTGGGAGCAGTAGGCGTGGGACGGAGGTCATCCTCGTAGTGCACCTCGCGCCGGCCGAGCTTGGCGCTTGAACCCCACACCCCGGGTCGCACGTGACGCCCTTGGAGGCGCCATGACCCAGCATGCCCTGGTCGTCGGAGCGAGTCGCGGGATCGGGCTCGAGCTCACCCGGCAGCTGCTCGAGGCCGGCTACGTCGTGCACGCGGCCAGCCGTCGGCCGACCGAGGCTCGCGAGCTGATGCGCCTCGCCGCCCGGCACCCCGAGCTGCACCCCGTAGCGATGGACCTCACCGACGAGGAGAGCATCGCGTCCGCAGTGGCTGAGGTGGGCAGCCGGACCGAGCGCCTGCACCGGGTGCTCGTGGTCGCGGGGGTACTGCACGGCCCGGGCTTCGGACCCGAGCGCAAGCTGGAGGAGCTCACCGCCGAGGCCCTCTCCGCCGTGTTCGCGGTCAACGCGTTCGGGCCGATCCTGGTGGCGCGCGAGGTCCTGCCGTTGCTCCGCCACGACGAGCCCGCGGTCTTCGCGAGCCTGTCCGCGCGGGTCGGCAGCATCTCCGACAACCACAAGGGCGGCTGGTACGCCTACCGCGCGTCGAAGGCCGCCCAGAACATGCTCACCCGGACGCTCACCATCGAGCTGGGGCGCCGAGCCAAGAACGTCTGCGTGCTCGCGCTGCACCCAGGCACCGTCGACACCGACCTGTCCAAGCCCTTCCAGCGCTTCGTGCCCGAGGAGCAGCTGTTCGACGTACAGCGCGCCGCGCGCCAGCTGCTGGACCTGACAGAGCAGGCCACCCCGGAGCAATCGGGGAGCTTCTACGCCTGGGATGGCTCGATCATCCCCTGGTGATCACCCCGTGTTCCGCAGCCCCTGCGCCACGCCGTTCAGCGTCGTCGCCAGCGCCACGCCCACGTCCTCGCCCTCCTGCAGCCGGGCCAGCAGGCTGACCTGGAGCAGGGAGAGCACGTCCACGTAGGGATTGCGCAGGTCGATGCTGCGGCGGAGCATGGCGTTGTCAGCGAGCAGGTGCTCGGACTGGCGGATGGCGCGGATGGCGTCCACCGTGCGGGCGTACTCGGCGGCGAGCTCGTCGAAGAGGGCCTCGTCACCGCCCAGGCGCTCCACGTAGAGCCGGGCGATCTGCAGGTCGGCCTTGGCGCAGACCATCTCGACCTTGCCGAGGAAGTCGTCGAAGAACGGCCACCTGCGGCCCATCTCGCAGAGCATGTCGAGGTTGCCCGCCGCGATCTCCTCCTGCAGCGCGGTGCCGACCCCCAGCCACGCGGGCAGCATGAGGCGGATCTGGGTCCAGCCGAAGACCCAGGGGATGGCGCGGATGCCGGACATCGTGCCCGCGCCGCGCTCGCGGTAGGCGGGGCGGCTGCCGAAGTGCACGTTGGCGAGCTGGCGGACCGGGGTGCAACCGATGAACAGGTGGAAGACGGCGTCGTGCTCGTGGACCCGGGAGCGGAAGACCGGCAGCGCGGCGGCGGTCATGCGCTCCATGGAGGCGTGCCACGCGGCGCGCTCGTCGGGGTCGACCCGGGCGCGCCAGTCCACCTGGGACGTGAGCAGGGTGCCGGCGAGCATGACCTCGAGCGAGCGCTCGGCCAGCTCGGGCAGGCCGAACTTCTGGGAGATGACCTCGCCCTGCTCGGTGATCTTGATGCGCCCGTCGACCGTGCCGGCGGGCAGGGCCATCAGACCACGGAAGACGGGGCTTCCCCCTCCCCTTCCGACGGTTCCACCCCGACCGTGGAACATGGTGAGCGCGACTCCGTGCTCCTGGCACACCGCGGCGAGCCGGCGCTGGGCGCGGACCAGCTCCCAGGCGGCGGGCAGGGTGCCGGCGTCCTTGCCCGAGTCCGAGTAGCCGAGCATCACCTCCTGATGGCGGCCGCGAGCCTGCAGCTGCCGCTTGTAGGCGGGATCCTCGAACAGCGAGCGCAGGATCTCCGGCGCGGCGACCAGATCGGCGCGGGTCTCGAAGAGCGGCACCACGTCGAGCGCGCTGCGGGCGGGCTCGCGAGAGAGATCGACCAGGCCGGCCTCCCGAGCCAGCAGCAGCACCCGCAGCACGTCCTCGGCGGAGTGGCACATGCTGATGATCCAGGTGTCGGCGACCTCGGCCCCACACTCGCGGTGCAGCTGGCGGACCGTGTGGAAGATCTGCAGGCACTTGCTGGCGTCCTCGGGCAGCTCCACCTGGGGACCGACCAGGGGGCGGCGACCGAGCAGCTCGCGCTGGAGCCCGGCGCGGTCGAGACGCGCAGTGCCGGTGGCGTCGCAGATGGCGTCGACCGTGGCCGCGTGCACGGCGCTGTCCTCGCGGATGTCCATGCGGTAGCCGTGGAACCCGTAGGTCGCGACCTCCACCTGGAGCGGCCGCAGCCAGATCCGGGCCGCACGGTGGGCACCGGCGGCGTTCAGCGCCTCCTCGACCAGCTCCAGATCGGCGGCGAGCTCGGCGGGGCTGTCGTAGGCGGGCACCTCGGGCTCGGCGTGGCCCCCGTCGCGGGCGGCGACCCGCTGGGCGGTGGCGAGCAGGCGGGCCTTGACGAAGGACAGCTTCAGGCGGACCGGCTCGCGTCCGTCGCGACGCTCGTTGCGCTCGGCGACATCGGGCAGGAGCTGGCGATCCCGGGCCAGGGAGGCCTGCAGCGGCGGGTGGGCCGGCACGACCTGGGTGGAGAGCGACAGCTTGGGGATCAGCGCCTCGACCTGGGCGGCCTGACGGCGCAGGGTGAGGTGCTGGGCCCGGCGGGCAGCGGCGAGGGTGGTCTGGGGGGTGACGTAGGGGTTGCCGTCGCGATCGCCGGCGACCCAGCTGCCCATGACGAGCTGGGGTCGGCGCGGCAGGGGCTGGCCGAAGACCTGCTCGAAGGCGTCTTCCGTGGCCCGGAGCACCGCCGTGCCCGCGTCGGCGAGGCGGCTGTCCAGGTACCACAGCACCGTGCTGACCTCGTCGAGCACGACGGGACGATCCGGACGGTTCTCCGCCGTCAACCACAGCATCTCCACCTCGGTGGCGATGGCGTCCGCGCGGCGGTGGCGGGCGTCCTCCGGACCCAGCAGCAGGGCGGCGACCCGGGCCTGGAGCGCCAGCAGGGTGCGGCGGGTGGACTCGGTGGGGTGCGCGGTGAGGACGGGCTGGACCTCGAGCGCCTCGAGGGCGGCGGCAGCCTGCTCGGCGGAGAGCCCCTCCTGCTTCAACTGGGCCAGCGCCCAGGGGATCGAGCCCGGCTGGGGTGGCACGTCGGGGTCGCGGGCGTAGGCCCGGCGGCGGCGGACGCGGTGCACCTGCTCGGCAGTGTTGATCAGCAGGAAGAACAGGGTGAACGCCCGGGCCACGCGCGCGGCCACGTCCACCGACAGGCCGTCGACCCGGGTCAGCAGCTCCTGCAGGGTGGCGGCGCCGGGCTCGCCCAGGCGGCGGGCCCGGGTCGCCTGACGCAGCCCCTCGACCGCCTCGTACACCTCCTCGCCCTCCAGGCGGCGGATCGTGCGGCCGAGGCTGGACGAGAGCAGGCGGACATCGTCGTGCAGGGGACGGTCCTGTTCGCGGACGGCGGGCATCGGGATCCTCGGGGCTGGGGGCACAGGGGGAGGCTAGCGCGTTCCACCAGGCGGTCCTGTGGGTTGACATCCCACCCGGTGAGAAGTGGTACGCAAGGGCGGTGACCGGCCGATCAAGTGGGAGGCCTCTGCGTCCGATCGCAGCGAACAGGGACGGTCATGAGCCACATCGCATCCGCATACGAGCTGCACGGCAGGCTACCCGGCCTGCCGCGGACCACGTTCGGCCACCGCCGTGCGGACGGGGTGGATGTCGCGCTCAAGGCGGCGCACGGGGGAGATCCGGGGAGTCGGCAGGCGCTGCAGCACGAGCTCGAGCTGCTCCAGTCGACCGGCGGCTCCCACGTCACCCGCGCCCTGGAGATCATCGAGCTGGGCGGCCTTCCCCACCTGGTCACGACCCTGCCCGCCGGCCGCCGCCTCGGCGAGCTCCTCGACGACCCGACCGTGGACCTGGACGAGCGGCTGGCGATCGCCGCTGCCCTCGCCACAGCCCTCGCCGACCTGCACGCCCGCCGGATCGTGCACCAGGACCTGCGCCCCGAGACCTGCGTGATCACCCCCGAAGGTGACGCGGTCTTCTGCGATCTCGAGTGGGCGGAGCGGCTCCCCCCGGGTCAGGACGCCCTGTACGGCCCCGGGCTGCGCGGTTCGCCCCGCTACCTCGCGCCGGAGCAGTCCGGTCGGATGAGCCGCGGCCGGGACACCCGCGCCGATCTCTACGTCCTGGGCGGCGTCCTCCACGAGCTGCTCACCGGGCGACCGCCGTTCGAGGCCGACTCCCCCGACGAGCTCGTCTACCGCCACCTCGCGGTCACTCCGGAGCCGCTGGCCGCGGCCCGCCCGGACCTGCCCCGACCCGTCTGCGCGCTGGTGCAGCGGCTGCTGGAGAAGGACCCGGCGCGGCGCTACCAGACCGCCACCGGGGTACGCGAAGACCTGCGATCGATGAGGCAGATCCTCCAGCAGGGCCATCCGCTGGACGGCTTCGAGCTGGGCCGCCACGAGCTGCGGACGGACGTCACCTTCAGCACCCGGGCGTACGGTCGTGAGGCCGAGCTGCGGGCCCTCGACGAGGCGCTCGACCGCTGCTGCACCGAGGGTCTCACGGTCGTGGACGTGTCCGGCGACGCCGGCGTCGGCAAGACCCTGCTGGTGTCCGCGTTCGAGCCGGCGGTGGTGGGGCGGGGCGGGCAGCTGGTCGCGGGCCGCTTCGAGCCGCGGGCCGGCCCGTCCCCATTTCCTGCGATCGCCGACGCGCTCGAGGACCTCGCCCAGCGCTGGCTCACCCTCTCCAGCGCCGAGCTCGACCGCCTCCGATCCGACCTGCTCCCACTCGGCTCTCTCGCCCAGGCCCTCATCCGGGTGGTCCCGACGCTGGCGCACGTGCTCCCGGCTCCCGCCGACGTCGACTTCGAAGACGGCCTGGACACGCGAGGCCGCCTCGCCCTCGGCTTGCGCCGCCTCATCGCGACCACGACCTCCGCCGACAGTCCGCTGGTCATCGTCCTCGACGACGCCCACAACGCGGACAGCCACTCCCTGCAGCTGCTCCAGGAGTTCGTCGCCCCGCGGAAGCTCCCCGGGTTGCTGGTCGTCACCGCCGGACGGAAGCGGTCAGCCCCCTCGCCCCTGGATCCGCTGGTCGATACCAGCGTGACGCTCGGAGACCTTCCGGTGGAGGCTCTGTGCGACTCGGTCGCCGACGCCCTGCAGCTCACCCCCGAGGCCGTCGTCGACCTCGCCGGACTCATCGCCGATCGTGCAGGAACCAACCCGCTTTCCTTCCGCTCCCTGTTCCGGCACCTGGTCCACGGCGGCGCCATCCACTGGCAGGGTGCCGGCGGCTGGTCCTGGTCCCTGGAGGAGATCCGCAGCTCGGACCTCCCGGCGGACGCCGCAGAGGCGACTGCGGCGCGGCTGAGCGCACTCCCCGAGCCGACGCGAGCCCTGCTGGAGGTGGCCAGCTGCATGGGAACGTCCGTCCACCTCGACGAGCTGGCGGCGGTGCAGGACCTGGAACCGAGCGACGCCCACACTCGACTGCTCCCCGCCCTCGAAGCGGGCGTCCTGGTGCAGCGTGGTCCCGGTCGGCTCCAGTTCCCTCACGAGCGCATCCACGAGGCCTGCGCGGCCCGGCTGAGCCCGAACGCCCAGACGGAGATCTTCGACCGGCTCGGGCGAGTGCTGCTGGCCCGGACCACCGAGCGGGATCTCGAAGGAGCGATCTACCGGATCGTGGACGTCTTGGAGCGGGGCCACCCGCCCGAGACCGAGGCCGGCCAGCTGCGCCTCGCGGACCTGCATCGAATCGCGGGACAGCGCGCCGAGCGGGACGCCGCATTCCGCAGGGCAAAGAACCACTACGCCGCCGGGAGCGCCCTCCTGGGCGACACGCCGTTCCAAGACGGCGAGGCGATCGCGTTCCCTCTGCTCTTCGGCCGGGCAAGGACCTTGTGGCTGTCGGGCCGACGGGAGGAGGGCGCCGCGGCGATGGACGCGCTGATGGCTCGCTCGCTCTCGGCCCCCGCGTTCGGAGCCGTGGTCGCCTGGCGAGCCCAGGCGATCTTCCTGGACCTGGACACCCCGGGCAAGGCCCTGGACATCGCCATCGCCGGCCTGCGCCACCTGGGCGTGCGCGTGCCCCGAAGGCCCAATCCCGCCCAGATCGCGATCCGCGTGTTGCGGGTGATGACCCAGGTGGGCACGTGCGAGAAGCTGATCGAACTGGACGCGGCCTCGGATCCCGGGTTCCTGGGCGCGTCCACGATCCTGCAGCGCAGCCTCGGCATCGCCTACATGAGCCGGGAGATCCCGACGTTCATCTGCCTGTGGACGACCCAGCTCCTCCTGGCCCGCCGCCACGGGCTGAACCCGGACGTCGGCGAGGCGATGGCCAACCTGGCGCTCTTTCGAAGCGTCATCTTCAATGACGCCAGGAGCGGCTGGGAGATCGGCTCGCTCGCGGCGAAGGTGCACGAGCGGCTCAACGGGAGAAACAGCACCCTGGTCGCCTACCTCCGCGGGGCGTTCCTGGAGTGGCGCGTGAGGCCGGCCGCCGCAGCCGCGTCCCGCTGCTTCGAAGCGTGGCACACCGCCATGGAGCGGGGCGTGTTCGTCGACGCTGGTGCTGCCTTCGTCTTGTACACGCCGCTCGCCGTGCACTCGGGACTCCACCTGGACACCCTGCTCGACGTGGCCAGCTCCGTGAAGGGCACCTCCGGCGTACCCCTGTTCGACCGCGCCCACGAGCTGACCCACATGCTGCGGACGACCACCAGGTTCCTGCGTGGTGAGATCGACGTGGACGCAGCCGATCCCTTCGAGCTCGAGGGCCGGCCGCTGGAGGACCAGTTCTCCGTGGACGCACGGGTCGTGTATGCCGCCACCCTGATCTCCCTCGGGGCGTGGGCTCGAGCCTATGACATCCTGGAGCCGGTGGCGCTGAACATCGGTCAGATCGCATTCGGCCGAATCACCGCCTCCGAGCTGGCTTTCATCCAGGGGATCAGCGCGGGCGCCCTCGCCGGGAAGCGGCCGAAGGCGGCGCTGCGCAAGCGGATCACCCGCCACCGCGGCGCCTTGAAGAAGCTCGCCAAGGGCGGCGCCCGCCACCTCGCCTACAAGGCCCGGGCGCTCGACGCCGAGCATGCCGCCATCTCCGGCCGCACCGACACGGCCGCCGCGCTCATGCAGCAGGCGGTCGAGCTCGCCGAGCAGGAGGGCGCCCACCACCACGCCGGCTGGCTGCTGCTGCGGCGGGCGGACCTGCTGACGAAGCAGGAGCTGCACCGAGAGGCGGAACACCTGCGGGATCGCGCGGCCGGGTGCTTCGAGCGCTGGGGCGCCACCGCCGCCGCCGCCCGACTCCGCGCGCAGGGTCCCGAGTCGACACCAGGGATCGGCGCCCTCGACCAGGCCGCCATCGTCGACGCCCTGCACGCCGTCTCCCAGGAGCTCGACCTGGAGTCGCTGGTCCCGGCGGTCCTGGAGGTCGCCCTGCACCACACCGGCGCGCCGCGCGGGATCCTGCTGCTCGCCGATGAGCGGGAGGGCCTGATCGCCGTCGGCGAGCGCACCGCGTCCGGGGCCACCACGCGTCTCGACACCCCGCTCGACCGCCATGACGCCATCGCCCGGTCGGTCGTGCACCTGGCGAGCCGCACCCTCGACCTGCTCGTCGTCGAGGACGCCCAGAGCGACCCGCGCTTCCGGGCGGACCCCTACGTGCAAGGCAGCGCGGTGCGCTCGGCCATGTGCCTGCCGTTCGCGCGCAAGGGCGTCCTCACCGGCGCCATCTACCTTGAGAACCCGCTCGCCCCCGCCGCGTTCACCCCCGCCCACGCCGGCGTGCTGACGATGCTCGGCGCCCAGGCCGCCATCTCCCTGCAGAACGCCCGGCTCTACCACCAGGTCGCGGCGTTCAACGAGACGCTCGAGCACAAGGTCCACCTACGGACCGAGCAGCTGCGCGACGCGAAGCGCGCGACCGAGGAGGCCGGTCGCGCAAAAGAACGCTTCTTCGCCATGATGTCGCACGAGATCCGCACCCCGCTGAACGGGGTGCTCGGCATGGCCCAGCTGCTCGAGGACACCCGCCTCGACGCCGAGCAGCGCGAGTTCGTGGACGTCATCCGCGGGTCTGGCAGCGCGCTCCTCACCGTGATCGACGACCTGCTCGACTTCTCCAAGCTGGAGGCCGGCAAGCTCGATCTGGAGGAGACCGCCTTCGACCTCGCGGACGTGGTGGAGGAGGTCGCCAAGCTCTTCGCGCCCAAGGCCCAGGCCCGCGGCGTGCGCCTGCTGGTCCACCTGGAGCCCGGCCTGCCCACCCGCGTGACCGGTGACCCGACCCGGGTGCGCCAGGTGCTGATGAACTTCGTCGGCAACGCGGTCAAGTTCACCGCCGAGGGCCGCATCCTCATCCGGGCGGGGGTGGCGGCGAGCGGGGCGATCCGCCTCGAGGTCCAGGACAGCGGCATCGGGCTCACCGACGACCAGCGGGCGCGGCTCTTCACCCCCTTCGTCCAGGCGGACTCCAGCACGACCCGGCGCTACGGCGGCACCGGCCTCGGACTGGTGATCTGCAAGCAGCTGACCGAGGCGATGGGCGGACGGATCGGGGTCGACAGCACGCCTGGTGTCGGCTCCACCTTCTGGTACGAGCTGCCCCTGCCCGGCGCCCCGGCCCAGAGCGCGGTCGTCACGGGTCCGAGGGTGGTCGTGGTGGACGAGGATCCGGTGGGTCGGGCCGCCCATGAGGCACTGGTCCACGGGCTCGGCCTGACGCTCACCACCGAGGACCCGAATGCCACCTGGCTCGTGCGCGCCCCGGCCGATCCCACCGCCCTGCAGGCCCGCCTCGCCGAGCTGGCTCATGTCCGGAACATCGCCTGGATCGCGGATCTCCACGAACGTACCGCCCTGGCTGTGCGCCTGCCCGAGGGGGCTACCGTGCTCGGCGAGCCGGTCCGCCGTAGCGAGCTCGCCCACGCCCTCGGCCTGAGCCGCGAGGGCTCCGCGTCGCGGAGGGCCCGCCCCCAGTCGCTCGACCTGCACGTCCTGCTGGTCGAGGACAACGTGGTGAACCAGACCATCGCCGTGCGCATGCTGGAGCGCGCCGGGTGCCGGGTCAGCCTGGCCGGCGACGGCATCGAGGCCATCGAGGCATTCGAGCGCGAGACGTTCGACGTCATCCTGATGGACTGCAACATGCCGCGGATGGACGGCTACGAAGCCACGATGCGGATCCGGGCGCTCGAGCAGGGCCGGGACGCACACACGCCGATCGTGGCGATGACCGCGGGAGCGGGCGCAGGCGATCGGGCGCGCTGCTTCGAGCACGGCATGGACGACTTCCTCACGAAGCCCATCGACGGGGACGCCGTCCTCGCCAGCCTGCGCGCGTGGACGCGGGTCGAGGCTCCGGCGCCGGGACAGGCCCGCGGCGCCTGAGGGCGGAGCGTTCCGCGCCCGAGAACAGGCGGCACAACGTGTATAGGCGACGGGTGTGGACCCACCGCAAGCCCCACGAAAGTCCGCCGCGAAAAACGGCAATCGACCGGTCCAAAATCGACCCGATCTCGTCCTTCCCTCCGGGCAGCCGCCTCCCCTACGGTCGGCTCCCCCATTGCCCCGGAGGCACCATGCGTAGTTGGATTCCGCTCCTCGCTCTGCTCGCAACCCCGGCCTGGGCCGACCCTGGCACCATCCCGGTGCAGGGCGAGCTCTCGGACGCGGACGGCGCACCCATCGACAACGCGCTGTCGGTCACGTTCACCCTGTACGCGGACGACATCGGCTCCACGACCCTGTGGACCGAGACCCAGACCGTCGACTTCGACCTGGGCGCGTTCACCGCCAACCTGGGGTCCAACGAGACCCTGGACATGGCGATCTTTCGCGATCAACCCAACGTCTGGCTCGGCATCGCCATCGACGGCGGCGACGAGATGGACCTCATCCGAATCGGCTCCGCCCCCTACGCCGGCTACGCCCAGTACGCGGGCAGCGCGGTCGACGCCGAGACCGTCGGCGGACTCGCCCCCGAGGACCTGCGCCAGGTGGGCGACACGGTCTCCTGGGCCGATCTGGACGGCATCCCGTCGGACCTCACCGACGGCGACGCCGACACGACCTACACCGCCGGCGCCGGCCTCTCCCTGTCGGGCACCGAGTTCACCGCGGACAGCGGCTGGGTCTCTGCCCAGGCCCAGGCCGTCTGCTACGACACCGTCGGCGAGCTCACCGCAGATCTCGACGCCTACTACGACTACAGCGCGGGCACGGGCCTCACGCTCTCCAGCAACACCTTCAGCGTCGACCAGACCGCGCTGAAGCCCTCCTGGTCCAACATCACCGGCATTCCGAGCGGCTTCTCGGACGGCGTCGATGACGACACGACCTACACCGCCGGCACCGGCATCGTCATCACCGGCACGACCATCTCGACCAACTCGACCTACGTGCAGACCGAGGCCAAGAAGGCGATCGACAGCACGTACATCGAGTCGGTGTACACGCCGTCGTGGTCGTCCCTGTCCGGCATGCCCGCGGGCTTTGCCGACGGCACCGACAACGACACCCAGTACAGCGCCGGCGCCGGCCTCTCCCTGTCCTCGGGCTCGTTCACCGTGGACACCAGCTACCTGGGCAGCCTCTACCGAGGCAAGACCGACGCCATCCCCTGGTCCGATCTCTCCGGCATCCCGTCCGACCTCGCCGACGGCGACGACGTGGGCATCCTCGCCGCGGATCTCGCCGACGAGATCGGCAAGCTCTCCACCCTGGACCTGCCCAAGGGCACGACCATCGGCGGACAGGACCTGCCCCAGGCCACCCTCGCCACCCCGGCCATCCAGTTCGGCAGCACCCAGTCTGCACCGATCGACAGCCACTACGGCGGCATGATCGAGTTCCCCCGCCACTTCAAGTCCGCTCCGGCGTGGGCGCTCGGCCTCGACGAGTCCATCAACAACAGCGGCGCGAGCTGGTGCCATGGCCGTCGTCGCGGCATCAACCGCGCCTGGTACCGCTGCAACACCACCACCGACGCCCTCTACTGGATGGCGGTCGAGCCCGGGCGCCACACGATCGACGGCAAGGCGGTCGAGGCCGGGACCGTCGCAAAGATCAGCGGCAAGGACAGCGTCTTCTTCAGCAAGACCTTCCCCAAGGCCCCGGTCGTCATCCTGATGGCGGGCTGGTTCAACGAGCACTGGCGGGTCATCGGCACCACCGGCGCCACGACCGGCGGCTTCCAGGTCGGCGGCCTGAACCGCAACGGCTACCCGATGCACTGGATCGCACTCGAGCCCGGCGACTACGAGTACAACGGCTACCACTTCGAGGTCGGCGTGATGACCGCGCCGACGAACGGCAAGTCGTTCTCGTTCAAGGGCACGTTCAAGTCGATGCCGAACATGTACTACACGGTGTGGGACACCAACGACTCCGGCGGCGTGTACGTGCGCACGACCGACATCAGCACGACCGGGTTCACCATCTACACGAACGCGGCGAGCGAGTACCTGTACTACGTGGCGGTCGAGGAGGTGCAGTAATGCGCCTCCAAGCAGCATTCCTGACGATCGCACTCCTCGGCGGCGGCCTGCTCGCCGCGGGCTGCCATCCGGTCTCCACCGACGACACCGACACGGGCGTCGTCGACACCGGCGACACGGACGACACCGGCGAGACCGACACGGACACCGACACCGCGGCCCCGACGCCCCACCCCGATCGGACCGGACTGTCCGGCGGTGGCTCCAGCACCCTGGAAGGCGGCGGCTACCAGCTCAAGGTCACCGTGGGCGATCCCATCACCGTGCACGAGCGCTTCGACGGCGAGCACGTGCTGCGCATCGGCGTCGGCACGACCCAGGACTCGAAGCCGGAGTAGCGGCAAGGCGGCTGCGCGGGCTCAGGGCTCGCGCAGCTGCACCATGGACGCGACGTGGGTGCGCCGGTCGGACAGGCCGACCTTGAGCCCGTCCAGGCGCAGCACGTCCTGCCCGCGGTGGTTGTAGACGATGCCGGTGGCGTAGTCATCGGGCCCGTCGGCGTCGTGGTTCGTGTAGACGACCGTGGGCCCTTCGGGATCGAGCACGACCGTGCCGACCGCGCACAGGGGCTCCTCGGTCTGCAGCACGACCGGCGGACCGCTGTTGCGCACGACCCGGAGCTCCGGAGCGAGCGTGGTGTGCATCTGGCCAGAGAGCAGCGTCGCCCTGGTGAATGCGTGGTGATGCACCGGCGGCAGCTCGTTGCGCCAGGCCGTGTAGCCGAGGTCCAGGGTCCAGGAGCGCGCCGAGGCGTCCGGGTCGAACACGAAGCGGTAGTCCCGCCGCGCCAGCTCGGAGTCCGGCCGGCTCCAGTCGGGCATGCGCCCGTAGACGGTGAACACGAGCTGGCCGTCCGCGGCACGCACATGGCGCAGGGTCACGTTGGCCTCGGGGTCGTCGAGCACGCCGGGGGGCAGGAGCTCGGCGAACGTCCACGACCGCACCTGGGTGGACCCGCCCGCGTCGAACTCCAGCAGGGCCGGGGTGTCGGGCCCTTCGGAGGTCACGCGAAGATCGGGGTCCAGGGCCAGGAAGATGCGGTCATCGATCACCGCGGGCAGCGCCCAGGCCGTCCAGTCGGGCAGGGCCACGGTCTCGCCCCGCAGCTGGACCGAGTCGTAGGTGTGGCGCGCTGGGAACGGGTGGCGAAGCAGCTCCTCGACCTGAAGCGTGCGGGCATCCACCCGCCAGGTGACGCGCTCCTGGCTCTCGCCGGACCCGTCGAGGGTGCTCGCCTCCACCAGGAAGGACTCGGGGCCGTCTGGGACCAGGAAGGCCCGGAAGAAGCTGATCGGCTCGGGCAGCTCGACGTCGGCGATGAGCTGGCCGCGGGTGTCCATCAGGGAGACCTGCGGGTCACCGAACACGTCACGCAGCGCGCGGGAGCCCGGAGTGCACGGGTACCTGCCGTCGGACTCGTCGTGGGCGACCACGCCGGTCACGTCGTGCCAGAGCACGGCGAAGGTGAGGTCGGGCACGCTGCCGGGGTCGAGGTCGTCCCAGATCGACGGCTCGCGCGGCTCCCGCACCTGGGGCGCGTCGCTGTCCAGCCCGTCCCAGCTGCGCAGGCCGGTCTCCGAACAGCCCACCAGCGCCAGCGCGAGCGCCGCCATCCACCATCGAGCCACCATGGGCCGCCTCCGTCCTTCAGGGTCGAAGGTACCCAGGAGGCCGGAGCGAACCGACTTAGTCGCGACTAATCCGCTTCGACCCACGCGGGCGTGCCCCGCACCACCTTCAGCGCCCGCGCCACCTCCGGATCGACGTAGTCCGGCGAGAAGACCGCATCCTCGGGCAGGTGCCACCAGGTCGCGGTCGCCTCGTCCGCGCCCACCTCCAGCACGACACAGCCCTGGCGGGTGCTGTCGGCGTACTTGATGTGGGGGTTGGCCCGGACCAGCAGGTCCAGCGCCCCGCCCACGTCCAGGCCCGGGCTGGTGATCCCCGGGGTGACGGCCTCGACCGCGACCGCGCCCTCGGTCTCGTAGGTGGTGGCGTCCAGCGGCAGGTCTGCCGCCCAGCTGGAGTGCACGTCGCCCGTGAGCACGATGACGCCGTCCACGTCAGCGCAGGCCTCGAGGACCCGCCGCCGCGCCGCCGGGTAGCCGTCCCAGGCGTCGCCGTTGAACGGCCGCGTGCCGTCCGGTCCCCACGGCGCCATGACCACCTGCTGGAGGATCAGCACCCAGTCGGTCTCGACGTGCGCGAGCCCGTCCAGCAGCCAGGCCTCCTGGGCCTCTCCGAGGAGCTGCCGGTCCTCCTCGTTGACCACGTCCACGTTGCGGGTCTGCTCCTCCCTCCCGGTGATCCGCGTGTCCAGCACGAAGATCGTCGCGAGGCCGCCCCAGCCGAGCCGGCGGTGGATGTTGCCCTCGGGCCCTTCCCGCACCGGCAGCCACTCGAACCAGGCCTGCCGTGCCGCCGCCGACCGGGCGTCCCACGGCCCGTCCTCGGGCTGGTGGTTCTGGGCGCCGTCCATCCACGCGTCGTTCGCGGTCTCGTGGTCGTCCCAGGTGATGATCCACGGGTGCACCCGGTGGCACTCCTGCAGGTCGGGATCCGAGCGATACTGCCGGTAGCGACGGCGATAGTCGTCCAGGGTGATGATCTCGTAGGGCGGGTCGTGGGCGCGCACGCCGCTGCCGCCGCCGCTCTCGTAGATGTAGTCGCCGAGGTGGGCGATCACGTGCAGGTCCTGCTCGGCGAGGAAGCGGTAGAGGTGGAACCAGCGGTCGACCCAGCGCGAGCAGCTGGCGACACCCATGCGCAGGGCGTCCCGCCCCTTCTCGGGTGCCGTGCGGGTGCGGCCCGTGACCGAGACCTGGTCCTGGCAGCGGAAGCGGTAGTAGTAGGTCTCGCCCGACTTCAGGCCTTCCAGGTCGATCTTGACGCACCCGTCCCGGTCGGCCAACGCGTCGACGAAGCGCGCCGCCACCCGGTCGTCCAGGGCCTCGGTGGTGTGCACCTCGACGTAGACCTCGAGGCTGTCGAGCTCGCCGAGGTCGACCCGGGTCCACAGGATGACGCTGTCCGCGAGCGGATCGCCCGAGGCGACCCCGTGGGTGAAGCGCTCGCGGTCGGCGGCAGGCCCGTCGTAGACGTAGTCGGGGCCGGGATCGACGGTCGAGCACGCCGGCAGGGCAGCGAGGGCGGCGACGGCGCCGGCGGCGCGGAGGAGGTCGCGGCGGGTCCAGGTCATGGGAGCCTCGGTCGGAGGGGCGCTTGTAGCAGATGGGAGGCGTCCGTGGGGGGTGACGATCGGGGGGCGGGGGCTGTCGGTTGTCCGGTGGGGTCGCGGCAGGTACCGTCGGGGGG
>MDTC01112019.1_pt1 | contig 29678 bp, 31 predicted proteins | sample 811181 | NCBI WGS metagenome assembly MDTC01 (sample SAMN05326644, study PRJNA326480) | marine metagenome | isolation source: seawater | place: Pacific Ocean: North | collected 2011 | reverse complement strand
TGTTGACATGGGTGCCGATGTGCGCACTGGTCTGTTTGGTGGGCTTACCCTGGACCTGTCATACAACACCGATTTTGCCCAGGTAGAGACCGATCAGGAAGAGGTCAACCTCACTCGTTTCAGTCTGTTTCTTCCTGAACAGCGGGGGTTCTTCCTCGAGGGGGCAGGCATTTTCGCACTCGGCGAACGCCGCCAGCGGTTTGGCGGGCGGCCGCCGACCGTCCTGTTCTACAGTCGTCGCATCGGAATTCAGGATGGCTACGGAATCCCTGTGACGTACGGTGCGAAACTCACGGGACGCGTGGGTGCTTATGAGGTAGGTCTGCTGAACTCGATGACAGATCCCGCTGTGTTTCGTGACGGGGTGGAGCAGGACGAGTATCTGTCCGACACCGGCGATTGGTACGACGACGACGCTCTTGACGACATGAGCGACCGCGAGCAGGATGCGCTCTCCTTCATAGATACGGTCACTGCCGACGTCATCGACACTCTCGACGTAGATCGCACGGTGTTCACCGTTGCACGAGTGAAACGCGATATCCTCGGTCGTTCAAATGTGGGTATCATGCTCGCCGATCGCTCTCCAGGTGAAGACGAGGACTACAATCGAACCGCGGGAGTAGACGCAAATCTGTCCTTCCTCGATGGTTTGGTGAATGTGATGGGATTCGCCGCTCAGAGTTGGACACCTGGCCTCTCGGGCCAGGATCGTGCCGCTTACGTCGAACTCGATCGGCGATGGGGGGTCGCCGAGTTCAACACGTCCTTCCTCGATGTGGGTGAGAACTTCAACCCGGAGATCGGGTTCGTGCCGCGCGATGACGTCCGTCGGTTCAAGGCGCGGACCGGCTATCGGCCTCGATCCTCCCTCGACTGGATTCGACTCTACTCTCTGGGAGTCTCGTGGACCCATTTGCTTGACCGCGACAATACGCTGCAGACGCGGCGTCTGAATGGATCGGCTTTCGTCAATCTGGAGGCGGGTGACTGGATCGGCATCGAGGTGCACGAGCGATTCGAGCGCCTCGACGAATCCTTCGAGATTCACGGTGAAATCGATATCCCGGATGGGAAGTTCAGTTTCACGGAGGCGAGTCTTGGCTTCTTTCTCAGCAATGCGCGTCGCATCGGCGGGCGAGGCCAGATCGCCGTGGGCGGCTTCTTCGGGGGCACGCGTCGGCGAGCTGACGTGGAAATCAGTTACAAGGCCAACGAGCAAGTCAGTCTGGAATCGGCCTACGAGATCAATCGCGTCGAGTTGCCGGCGGGGTCGTTCACGACTCATCGGGCCAGTCAACGAATGCTGCTGACGTTCTCCACCGATCTCTACATTCGTGGTCTTGCACAATGGAACAGTCAGCGAGAGGTTGTGGGGGGGAATCTCCTGCTCGGCTATCGCTACAAGCCGGGCAGTGATCTGTTCCTCGTGTACAATCATCTGTTTGACACCGACGACAGCCTGCATCAGCTCGATCGCTCGATCCAGCTCAAGTTGGCATACTACTGGAGCCCCTGATCATTCCGTGAGCTGTGTGAATCTGAGCAGTAAAGCTGCATATATAGGACGTCACCTCCACCTCTACCTGGACACCGACGCTACTCTCGCCATGCTCATCTGGATCTTCGCAGCCACCTGTGCGGGCCTCCTGATCATGACCGGCCGAAGCTGGATGGAATTCACCCAGCGGGCCGTTTAATTGAATCGAGAGTTCGGTGAACTGGAGTGATTGATCGAGGAACGCGCCAAGCGCCTCGAGGAGGTCAGGGCTCGTGCACAGGAGGTGAAGGAGCAGATCGCCGCCAAGGTCGAAGGGTGCGACGAACTGGATCGGCGTGTGGGCGATCTCGAGGAGGAGCTCAAGACTCTGGAGACACAACTCGAGCGACTGAAACCGAAGAGCAGACAGGTCGACAAGAACTACAACGAGGACTGGTTGTGGAAGAGGTAGTCGGCATGGCCGCTATTGGTTCTCTGGTGGGCTTCGCTCTGGTTAAGGCTTATTCCAGCAAGACGCTCAACGAGCTACGTGCCGAGTGCGGTCCCCTGATGACGCAGGAGCGTCACCTGCGGCAACAGTGCGAGCACGAAGAGGACGAACTCGAGAGTGCCGAAGCACGCATGGAGCAGTTGGACACGGACAAGGACAACCTCAGCAAGGACGTGGACAGGTTGTCGGCGGAAATCGAACGTCTCGATGGACAGGTCCAGCGCGCCAAGGGTGACGATGAGGACGAGGACGGCTCAGCCAGCGACGAGGGAGAGGGGTCAGCGGGATGAGTCGTTCCCGTCAGGCATTGATGGCCGGCGTCGCCGCCGTCGATATCACCGGCACTGCTCGAGAGCAGGCGGACGATCCACTCTACGGTCGGATCGATGCGGAAGCCGCCGCCGACCGGTTATTCGTAAAGGCTCTCGTCCTGCAAAACGGTTCGACGACGGCCGTGGTGATCACCATCGATGCTGTGGCGATCGAAGAGATCGGATCTATCCGCAACAACTATCTGGCTACCGTGCGACAGGCGTTGTCGTCAGAGCTGACGATCGAACCCACGTGTGTGCTCGTCAATGCCAGCCACTGCCACGGCGTCGTCTGCAGCGATGTGGCCGAGCGGACGATCGAAGCTGTTCGACAGGCGAAGGCGCAGCTGGTGCCCGTCCAGGTTGGTGTGGGTACGGGTCATGAAGACCACATCATGGAGAATCGTCGGCTTCGTTTGAAGGGCGGTCACGTGGCAGACGTGAGGCACGCCTACAGCCTGCCGCCCGATGACGAGATCGCCTCTGTGGGGCCTGTCGATCCGCAGATCGGCATCCTTAGACTCGACCGACTCGACGGTGGGACCCTTGCCGTCGTCTACCACTTCGCCTGCCACCCGATCATCGGCGTCCCCAGTGGCGCCAACACGGCCGACATCTCTGGCTTCGCCAGTCGTGTCATCGAGGATCAACTCGGCGGCGGCGCGATGGCCCTGTTCCTCCAGGGCTGCGGTGCGGATATCAACCCGATCCTCTATCGAGACTTCGACAATCCGCCCGATGCCCGGACTCACGGTGCTCGCCTCGGCCTGAGCACGATTCGCGGTGTGGTGGATGTCACCTGTGACGACGATGCACGTCTCGGCCTGATTCAACGGACCATCCAGATTCCACGGGCAGATCTGAGTTCGCGAATCGCCGAGATGGAGCAGGAACAGAAGCAGCTGCTGGCTTCATTGCGGCCGACGAATCTGAATCTGAAGAGTTACATCCCTCTACTGATCAAACACCGCCTGTCGCCTGAGTATCCCTCCTACGATGCTTATCGGTATCTGCATGAGGAATCGTTGGGGCGGCAGGATCTGCGTCGGCTGGATACGAAGAACCAGCAGCAGATGGAGGTCTACAGCGCCAACATCACGATCATGGAGCAACTGACGAGGCTGCAGGTCAATCTCGACCTGCTGCGCAATCACCAGCGTCGATTCATCGAGGACGGTACGGGATTCATCGATGCAGAGGTGGTGGCGTTGCGCGTGGGAGACTTCGTGTTGGTCACATTCCCGGGTGAATTGTCTGTCGAACTGGGACTTCGCATCAAGGCAGATTCACCGCATGCACATACCTTCGTGTCCGGTGTCACCAACGGTTATCTCTATTACACGCCGACGGTGGAGCAACTGGCCAATCGGGGGCGGGCGCAGGAGGACAGCGATTGTCTGGTGGACGAGTCCTGGGAAAAAGTGTTCACCGACCACGTGGATCAGATGCTCAAGCAGGTGTAGCAACGAACTGCAGGCTATAGAGGTCAGCGTCGCTGAGCACGAAACGTAGGCGTACGGGTTTTCCGGCCAGAGAGCTTACATCGCCGGACCCTTTCCAGGTGACGCGCCGATCCAACTCATCCCCATAGATCTCATCGGCATCGCGAAGGGCAAACCCCTTGATGGCTTTTCCGCTCTTCTCCTGGATCTCTACGCGCACCGAACCCGCCGCAGATGTGGCCACATTGAGGCTGAGCTGATTCCCCTCGAAAGTGAGGGCGCGTGTCAGAAGCTCGCCGTCCCTGAGTGGCGCGTTGGCCGAGACGAACCCATCAGCGCGAACGGTGAAGCGTCGCAGTCGACAGCCATCCCCACGGTAGTATCCCTCGGTGGTGAAGATGGACAATTCCTTCGGCGCACTGGGTAGATCGTTGGCTGTCTCGAGGATGCCCCAGGCGGTCATATTGTTGCGATTCTCCCAGCGTTCGGGCTGTAGGCCAGGTCGAACGAGGGCCTCCGTCCAGCGCTTGAATCGCAGGCCGTCGCGACTGGTCATGTACACGGCATCGGACGTGCCATTGTGCTCGTGGCCATACATGGATCGATCGGGGATGAAGCGCTTCGGGAAGCCCATATAGATGTGGGGTGCACGGTAGTAGGGCGTCACGGCGTTGGTGTAGAGATGCTCCAAGGGCGCATCGCCAAAGTCGATAAACTTCGGTTTCGTCCACTTGCGAAAGTCTTTGGATGCGCAGGTCATGATGTGACGTGTACGCTGACCGTCGATGTAGACGGAATGCCGATGGTAGTCGACGTAACATTCCCGCAGCGGATCCCAGAAGGCGAGATTCTGCGAGTCGAAGGCGCCTTCGGTGATGACGGGGTCCTTGCGCAGCAACTCCCAATGAATGCCGTCGGCCGACTTGAAAGCGTACAGGGCCCGACCATGACTGCCCAGCGCCTTGTATTGCTCTTCCTCGCGGCATTTTGGACTGGGATCCCGGAAGGGCGTGAAATTGTGGGATCCGTATCCCTCCCAGATCACATTGTTGCGCGTCGAGCCTTGATAGTTCACCAGTCCCACATCGGGCCGTTCCCAGTTGATACCATCCCGACTCTCTGCATAACACACGACCTGCCGCTTCGTACCATGCCCACCCGGATCGTAGTGCGTCCCGCGGTAGTACATGCGGAACAGCTTGCCGTCCTGAAACACCGTGTGGTAGCAGCAGGTGTTGCCTTCCCACGGCACATTGTGGTCGATGGCGACATTGCGGGGCACCGGTTTCTGCAGGCGTAGCTCGACACGCTGCAGATCTTCGATGAGATAGTCGTCGATGAACAACTCGCGGCGCGATCCGAGAGAGATCGGTTTTTCATTCTTGCCTTTGGATCGCTTCGACGTCGCCATTTCTGTACTCTCTTGCTTTGCGTTTTGTCGGGGGCTTTCCTCGGCGACAAGTAACGACGGGACGTCCTTCGTAACCAGCCCCGACAATTGCTCAATTCAGATGACGGTGGAGGCCGACAGATGCCGCTAGAGAAACAGATGGATCCGAGGCCACTTCGGTTTCTTCAAGCCGCGGTGCTGGCTCTGGCAGCAGCTGTCCTGCAGCAGATTGTCCACGAGTCGACACACGGATTTGTGGCGCTCGCCGTGGGCAAACACTGGGACATGTTGAATCTGTTTGCTTCGGGCACCAGTTGGCCCGGCGAACCCATACCGTCGGGGATGGCTGGGTCGCCGGCAGTGCAGCCATCGTCGACATCATCGCTGGTGGCGTCGGACTGCTGCTGCTGAACCATGCCACCCTCATCGCTCGACCGAGATGGCGTCAGGCTCTCTTCTACTATGCCGCCATTAGCTGGATCGCCGGGTTCGGATATCTGTTCATCGATGCCATCTTCTTCAGTCCTGGTGGGAGCAACATCGGCGATTGGCGCAAGGTGATCGCTCTGTTCGGCGGGAGTTGGTCCGTTCGCCTGCCCATTCTGGCCATCGGACTCGCCGGAACCCTGGCCACCTACGTGTGGATGCCGAAGGATGGCGCTGCGATTCGGGACAGGCGTGCTCGATCGGGAACAGCGCCTTTGTGTGGCGCTCCCCATGCTCCTGATTCCCTATTTGAGTGTGAATGTGGTGATGACGACGCTGTCCTACGGACATCCCCTGGGGGGAACAGGCATGGCGATCGTGGCCATGAAGACGTGGATGGGGAATTCGCCTTTCTTCTGGTCCTTTTTCATCGCCGGCTACTGGGCCGCCTTCCGGGACGGCATCGATCGAACAAGCCCTCTGCCAGAGACGGCTTCCATCGCGTGGATTATGCTGCCCGCCGGTTTCGTCGCCGTCGCCGTCGGCATATTGCTGCCGACGGTCAACTTCTATCCTTCGCCACGGCTTGACCTCATTCAGGAAGTTGCCACCATGAAGATATCCATCACGCTGGACCGAGGAGAAGACCGAGGTCAGAACTTCGGCACTCTCTTCGAAGCCAGGACACAGGACGGTTCTGCCGTCGTCGGTGCGGGTTTTCAGGGTGTTTACAACACGCATCACCGAATCGATCGGCACGTGGTCCAGTTCTTCCTTCGCCCCACCGACGGGGAACGAACGGCCACGACCCAATTGCTACCGCGTTCGACGGAACTGGCTGGCACGTATCTGTTCGATCTGGATGGAGAGATCTATTCCAGCAGTGAGGATGTACGGAAGTGGAACCCGTCGACCCAGGCGTGGACGGTCGATGGCAGTGATGCTCGCGAGAGGATGCGTCTGGAGACAAGGGTGCTGCGATTCGATGGCGGATCTGCGACCTGTGATGGCGTATCGATACTGACACCACCCGACCGAGGCACGTACTACCGATTCTTCTACGCCCATGGGCACCTGTTCTTCTACCACACCTACTGGGCCGAACAGGACGGCTATCGCCTGCACACATTCGACGACGACGGATTCAGCAAACTCTACGCCTGCCCCTGGTCACCCTTAGAATCTCACGTCGATATGGAGCGGGCCCAGGTCATCACGCTTCCCGTCGTGGGTGAAGTGCCCTTCTCCTACGGGCAATACCACGACGAGGTCCTGACCTGTTCCAACATCGGTGGTGTGTACGTCTTCGACGGTTCATGGCGGATGATCGTGACGCCCGAGATCGAGACGTCCTATCAGGTCTACTCCATGACGAACTTCTACGACCGGCTGCTACTGGCGCAATATCCCACAGGCAAGTTGTTCGAGTATTCCGGCGAGGAGGTCACCCTCATCGAGGGATGGCCGCCCGTGATGGAGGGGGTCTCCACGAGTGCTCGTGAGGCGCAGACGTTGGCGATCTATGGCGGAGATCTGTTCGTCGGTGTGTGGCCCTGGGCCGAGATGTGGCGCTACAGCCCCGATGCAGATCGATGGGTCTTCAACCGTCGCATGCTCTCTCATCCGCCTACGACAGATGAGACCGTTCACCCTTATGAGAACGAGTCGGCTGCAGCAGGGATTGTGCACAACCAGTGGGGGCAGCGGGTCACCAGCCTAGTCCCCAATGGAACGGATCTCATGATCTCCACATCTGCCAAGGCGCCAACCCTGTGGGAACCCGCCTACGACTGGGTGGGAGACGGGAAGTGGAAGGAGTACGGCACCGTCACTCGCATGACCATGCCCGGTGTGGTCTGCGCTCCCCTCCAATGGACGGAAGGGCCCACCCAGCTTGAGTTCGCCATCGACGATGAGGGCTGCATGAGCATCACTCAGGACGGTGTGGCCCTGGCTTTCGCAAAGACCGACGACACATCGGGCGTCCAAAGCGGCGTGGCCGATTCGGATCAGATGTGGAAGCGCGGCATCTTTGGGGAGTTCGGCGGGATCAAACTGGAGGGTTGGCTGGGTTAGCTCTGCCTCGTCAACGCAGCAAAAGCATGCGGCGGGCGAGAGACGATTCGGACGTGGCCAGTCTGATGAAATACACGCCGCTGGATACCGAGCCGCCCCCACCATCCCGGCCATCCCAGTGGACCTGATGCCTATCTGCCACGTGGGTTCCAGACACAAGGGTCCGCACGCGACGCCCGAGCGTGTCGTGAATGGTCAGTTTCACCGCATCTGAATGTGGCAGTTCGAACTGAATCCGCGTCCGTGGATTGAAGGGGTTGGGCACATTGGGATGTGGGGCTGCGAAAAGGGGCTCATGCGGACGTGTCATCGGGTCGTGGATCCCTGTAGGAGAAGGACTCGGTCGACAGTCGATGGGCCAGACTCGGTCCTGCTCGTGCGCGGGGCGAGGACCGTAGTGAGGCTCATCGCAGCCCGATTCGATGGCGCTGAGATCGGGCGCGCCGCCAGAGAAGCCATCGTTGATCCCCGCCAGGCGATCACCGGCATCGATGGCGGCAGAGTTTTCATGAAGGACGAAGGAGACCGGCCGGTGACGCTGCCGGGGGGGTGTCCGAGCCCACCACGCCCGATGCAAGAATCGCCTCGCCATCGAGCAACACACCACGTGTCTCGAAACGGCCTGCTGTCTGCTCCTGGGTCCAGCTTTCCCAGAATTGGTTGTCTCCATCGAGCTTGCTGCACCAGAAGCCACCATCTGGCCAGTAGCCATTGGCCTCGAAGACGGCACCGACCAGCACCGTGGTCCAGTCGACGGTGGTTCCGCGTAGTGGATCAGCGGGTCCCACAAAGACATTGTTGCGAAGTTCGAAGTTGTACTGCGTGATCGGTGACTGAGAGTTGAGTGCGCGTGTGGGACTGGTAAAGCTGTTGTGATAGATGAGGGCGCCAGAGGGCAGCTGCTGGCCGCCCAGACTCTTCAGCTTGATCTGCTCCTGCACGATGTTGTGGCCCACGTTTCGCAGCGCATAGGCAGGTCCACCGTGAATGGGTTGAATCGAGATGGGGTCCATCACATTGGTGAACCGATTTCGATGCAGGCGCACATTTCCTGAGGCTTCGTCCAACTCAGTGCCGTCAAAGGCGTCGAGGATATCATTCCCATACACATCCCAGGCACGGGATTCGACCTGCTCATTTACCACAGGATCACCAAAGCCGCTGATGCGATTGTGACATACCACGTGTCCATCGCCCGCCAGATCGACACCGCGATCGTCTCAATGAGATTGCGCGTCGGCATCAAAGACCCAGGGCCACTCGAGGCGACCCTCGATCACATTGTCACACAGATAGAAGTCGCGCTGTTCCATGTTCTTGCCGATGCATGCACGATATCGAACACGTGGAGTCGTCGTGCCACGTTGCCCTCGGCACCGACGGTGGCAAACCGCAGCCCACGCATCGCCGATCGCACGGTCAGATCTTCGACGTGAATCCAACTTCCCTGCAGATCGAGCACGTCGCAGGACGAACAGTCGCCGCCATCGAGAATCGTTTCCGCGCCGTGCCCACGAATGACGATGGGGTTGTCCGCCGTGCCGTGCGCGTTCATCGCAAAGGGACCGTCATAGATCCCTGACCGAATGTGGATCACATGCCCCAAAACTGCGGCACCCAATGCCAGATGCAGCTGGGAGGAGGTGTTCACTTCGACGAGCTGGGGGATCTTCGGTTCTGATCGGGGAATAGGCCGAGTCGTGGCGGCAACCACACGTCGCTCTCCCCCGCCATCTGGATCGTGTGCTTCGAGTTCGATCTCGTATGCGGTGCCGGGTTCAAGATCGAAGACAGATCCCGAAAACTGCTGCAGCACGTCGATCCACACCGTCTCAGGCCACACCCGCAGCAGAGGAGGGCCGGGCTGCCAGTCCACCTCTTCCTGCTGACGGTAACGGAGGCTGACGTGGGCATCTCGATCGTCGTCGCCGTCGATCAGGACCTGCACACCCAGGTTGTGCAGCGTGGGCCGATCGAGACGTACCTCAAGGATCTCGAGTCGGTCGTCAGCCCCTACACCGTCCACCGACAGGCTCTATCCCAGCAATAGAGCGATCAGCGAGACTGCCCTACGACTCAGCGCGTTGCCAGGCGATGGCATAGAAAGCTTTTGTCTGGCCCGATCGGTTCGGTTCACTGCGATGCCAGGTGTAGTTGGTGAAGCAAAGCCCATCCCCTGGCTGCATGTGAACGAGCTGCTCTTTCGAGAGATCTACATCATGGTCGGCGATGCGATGGCGTTTGAAGGGCTGAAACCCGCCATCCACAACGCTGCCCATGGACGGGTCATCGTAGTAGGATTCGTGGGTAGTCAGCTGCCATCCCTGCTGACTACCCGGCATCACGGCCAGCGCGATGGCATCCACATCAACATCGTGCAGCGGAATCCAACAGTTGCAGCCCAACTCAGGTTCGACCTTCCAATACCAGGAATCCTGGTGAAAGTAGCTGCGCCCGCCCTGCTCCGTATCGATCCAGCCGTGTTTGACGCCGAGTTGATCGGTGAACAGTTCGACGGGACCCTCCAACAGGGCTCCCATCGCTTCGGCAAGACGGGGATGTTCGGCGATGCGAGCAAAGGTGTCTTCCTCCAAAGCCGGGCGTTGGATCCCGGCGGGGACCGGTTCGTCACCAGGGCATCGCGAGGGATCAAGATCCTGGAAATGGGCGGCACTCCACGTCGGTCGATCCGTCACGATCTGCTCGAGGCGTTTCCGAGCAGCACAGATCAGATCCTGCGGAATGAGGTTGGGGACCAAGCAATACCCCGCATCCCTATACATCCCTTCGTCGACGGACAGCTTACTCATGCGAACCTCTGCTCGTTGATTGCGCACCACGGCACGAGAGTCACTTCCACCGCCTCAGGTTAGGCGTGCACAACCCGCTCGCGCAACACCGACGGCTCGGTGAGGCTTTCGGTCCTGCGGGTCACGACGTAGCTTGCTCCCGTTCATTTACCGGAGCCTGATGATGCCGAAAACTCGACGTCGCCCCTTTGTGACTCTACTCGCTTTATCCGTACTCGTCAGTGCACTGCTTTTCCAGGCCGCCTGTGACGATCGTGCCCATGTTCCAGCGCCGGCGACACAGGCTCAAAAGGTCAGTGTCGAGGAGATCGCCTGGTTCGAAGGCAGTGTCGAAGACGCCTTCGCACAGGCCAGAACACAAGACAAGCCGGTCTACTTGTACTGGGGCGCCGTCTGGTGTCCGCCCTGCCAGGAAATCAAGAACACGGTCTTCAAGAGCAAGCAGTTCATCGCTCAAACCGAATTGTTCATCCCGGTCTATCTCGATGGCGATACCGAACGAGCCCAAACTTGGGGTGAGACGTTAGGGGTGAAGGGGTACCCCACGATGATCGTGTTCAACCCCGCAGGGGAAGAAATCACTCGAATTCCGGGTGGAATCGACATTTCCCGCTACAACAAGGTGTTGGCCCTGAGTCTCGATCACATGCGGCCCACGTCAATGCTCGTCTCGTTGGCGAAGAACCATCCTGATCAGTTGCAGGCCTCCGATTACCATCAACTGGCCTTTTACTCCTGGGGTCAGGATCACGCCGCCCTGCCTGAGGATAGCTCACCGGAGTTGTTTTTCGGTCTTGCCGAACGAGTCCGGCTCAGCGACCGCGAGGCGAGTGCCCGACTGTATCTGCAGGGGCTTGTTCTCCAGTCAGAAGCAGCCGACAACGAATCAGACCCGCCGCACGCTGACCAACTGACTCAGATCCTGTCCTCGCCGGATCTCGTGATCGCCTGCCGGGACTATCTGGCGTACTGGTCAGAGGAGATCGTTGACGTTCTCGACGCCAGTGACGCCACAAAGACCCAATGGCAGGCAATTTTGCTGAATCTGCGGCACCACGAAACGCTGTCCACAGCCGAGCAACTGGGCGGATGGATTCCCTTCTTGACCTTCTATTTCGACGGGGACTCAGATCAGGAGAGGGAGCTTTCCGACGAGATCATCGCGCTGGTGCGGGCCGATGCCCGCCAGGCCGATGAGGAGACGAGGAATGCCTACGCCCGGCAGAGCGTGGTCAGCATGATCAACTATCTCCACCGGTCGGCCAGACTCAACGACGACGCACGGACGCTCTTGCTGGCCGAGCTCGACCGATCTGCCTCATCGTACTACTTCATGAGCAGCCTCGCTTCTCTCGCTGAGCACGAGGAGAAGACGGACAAGGCCCTGGGCTGGAGGCGCAAGGCGTACGAAGTCGCTGAGGGCAATGCGACTCGATTTCAGTGGGGGGTAAACTACGTGAGGGCCATGGTTCGTCTGCAGCCAGAGGATCACGAATCCATCGCCGCCACGGCGACCTCGCTCTTCGACAATCTCGAGGGGACACAGGACGTCTTCATCGGGCGCACCTACAGATATCTGCGAAGTCTCGTCGGCGAACTGCGCACATGGGACGAAGACCAAGCCCGACTGCAGGCATTCGATGCACGGTTGGAGGATCTCTGTGGCGCGCAGCAGCCGGCCTCAACGGGTGCGCAGCACTGCGATTCCCTGCTGCCCGATCATCAGAAGGATCGTCAGCAGGACGCCAGCGGCGCCTGAACAGAGCAGGTACGCGCAGGGGCGAGCCCGAGCCCGTGACCGGATCCAGGGACTCACAGCACCCTGCCCCCGTGCCGCTCACCTAGACGTAGTCCTTCAGGAATCATCCCGCGTGGCTTGATCGGCACTTGGCCACCTGAGCAGGTGTCCCGGTGACGAGGACCTCTCCACCTGACAGCGTGGTCGCCGACTGTCCCAATGTCAGGTATCCGAGCCCGAGGTTGTCGAGGATCGCCATCTTGGGACCGATGGCGCGTTCGTCGGCGAAGAATTCGGCGCCTTCTTCGATGGGCACGTCGAGGATCTCGGCAATCGTGCGCCCCTTCCACGTGACCTTCAGCGTATCAGCGTTGTATCGTTTTCCCTTGCAGGCGGTACAAGGGAGCCGCACAGGACGGCTGCCAGGATGTGCCGGTCCTGTCGAACCTGCTCGATCAGCGGATCGAGGGCACCCTGGAAGGGTTCGCGAGCACTGGAGTTGGCCTGATCTGTGGACATAGGCTCGTCATCGTAGCGCTCAAGGGGCCCCGAACAAGGCTTGTCTCGCATCCCCAGTGCGCGCTATCATGCAGCCACCCAATTCATCACCCCAGGAGTAAAAACCTCATGAGCGGTCGGATTCTGATCCCGGTCGGACTCTTGCTCGCCCTTCCCGGCGCCTGTCTTGCCCAAGACTCGCTAGACACGGGCGACACCGCATGGATTACGACGGCGACTGCACTGGTGCTGTTCATGACGATACCAGGGCTGGCCATGTTCTACGCGGGCCTGGTGAAGTCTCGCAATGTTCTGTCCATGTTCACGCAGTGTTTCGCAATCACGGCATTGGTGACTGTTCTGTGGGTCGTCTATGGATACAGTTTCGCCTTTGACGGCACGGGCATGGCGGAGGGCCAGACAGGCCTGGCCGCCTTCGTCGGCGGTTTCGGCAAGCTGTTTCTCTCCGGCGTGTCTCCAAACTCGATATCGGGGACCATTCCCGAGCTCACTTTCGTCGCTTTTCAACTGACCTTCGCCATCATCACGCCGGCCCTCATGATCGGTGCCTTCGCCGAGCGGATGAAGTTTTCGGCCGTGCTGTGGTTCACCGGATTGTGGGTGACGCTCTGCTACTTCCCCACGGCCCACATGGTCTGGGGTGGTGCTGGCGGCTACTTCGCCGACATGGGCGTCTTCGATTTCGCCGGAGGTATCGTAGTTCACATCACGGCAGGCTTCTCTGCGCTGGTGGCGTGTATCCTCGTCGGCAGGCGTCAGGGGCACCCAGAGAGAATGACGCCGCCTCACAACATCCCCATGACGCTGGCAGGTACGGCCATGTTGTGGGTGGGTTGGTTCGGCTTCAACGGAGGCAGTGCGCTGGCCGCCAATGGCCAGGCAGCGATGGCCATTCTCGTCACGCAGATTTCACCTTGCGTTGCGGCCATGACGTGGATCTCGATCGAAAGAATCCGATTCGGACAACCCACCGCCGTGGGTCTGGCGACCGGTGCCATTGCGGGACTGGCCGCGATCACGCCGGCCTCGGGCAACGTGGGCCCCATGGGGGCCATCGCCATCGGACTATCGGCAGGACTGGTCTGCTACTGGGCCTCCGTGATCCTCAAGGCACGGTTTGGGTATGATGACGCACTCGATGTGGTAGGTGTTCACGGTGTCGGCGGACTCGTAGGAACGCTCCTTGTCGCCGTCTTCGCTTCGGCCGCTCTCGGCGGTGCCGTCGAGGGGCTCGACATTGGGGCCCAACTTGGCGTCCAGGCGTTTGCCAGTATCGCCGTTGCCGCCTACTGCATGGTCGTCAGTTTCGTCATCTTGAAAGTACTGGACGCCGTGATCGGTCTCCGCGTCACAGGTGATGAAGAGGCGTCAGGCCTCGACATTGCAGACCACGGTGAGACCGGCTACGCAGCCTGAGACTCTGACATCAAACGAAGGACGACAGAATGAAACTGCTCAAGTGTATCATCCGCACCGGCGTCCTCGACCAAGTGAAGGAGGCTCTCAGTGGCCTCGGGGTCGTGGGCATGACCGTGGGAGAAGTGAAGGGGTTTGGTCGACAGAAGGGCCACAAAGAGGTTTATCGCGGCGCCGAGTATCAGATCGATTTCACGCCGAAACTGCAGGTGGAGATCGTCGTCAGTGACAGTCTTGCTGAGCCGACGATCAGCGCCATTCGCGAGGCAGCAGGTACTGGCAACATCGGAGATGGCAAGATCTTCGTGATTCCCGTGGAGAACTCGGTGCGAATCCGCACCGGTGAGACGGGGGATTCGGCCCTGTAGCTGATGAAGACCTGCTATAGATCCCAGGTCCAACTCAACCCGAGGGAGGGCAGGAGACCGAACCACAGATCCTCTTCTTTGCGTAGACGGCAGTCCTCGGGATTCGGGCTGCCTCCGCAGTCGATGAAGAATACGTAGCTGCTCACATTGTCGTGGTCGTACACGTTGGTGACCTCGAAGAATGCGTGCAGCCGGCCACCGGCGACCCGGAAGGTTCGATTCAGTCGCGCACCGAGGCGATGGACGGCAGGATAATCCTCGGCGAGGGGATCGTCGAGTTCGATGGCGAAGTAACGGCTGCCGTCTGCAGCGGTACGCAGATGCAGGAGTCGGTTCGTGTACGGCCAGCCTGTCCGATACTGCCAGGCCATGTTCAGTTGCCATTTTGGCGTGGGACGCAGACTGACATCTGCGTAGATCGTGTGCCGCTGGTCGTAGCGGCCAGCGATCTCATCCTCGAAGGGGAAGATCTGCCCATCGATGCCGAAGGAACGGATCTTGTCACGTACTTCGGCCAGGGCATAGCTGGCCCACCACGAAAGGCGTGGCGAAGTCTCGCCTCTGGCGTAGAATTCGAGGCCGCGGGCATGCCCACCGGCTAAATCGAGTCTGATTCGATCACCGGCCAGTTCCGGGAAGATCTCGATGTCGTCACGCCAGTTGCGATAGGAGGGGCGCCGGTCCGTCAACTGTTTGTCGTACGCTTCGGCGCGGAGATGGATACCTGATCCGGTGACGTGCTCCAGACCCAGCACCTGGTGTTCGGATCGCTGAGCAGGATGAAAGCTGGCCTCGCCGTCTTCGACGGCGAGTTGATGGATCCCCTGACTTTGGTGGAACAGGCCCCACGCGGCGCGGATGCTCGCGTGGGACGTGAGAGCATAGGCCAGAGTAGTCGCGGACTCCACAACTCATCGTTCGTATCCTGGACCTTGTCGTATTTGGCGCCGACCTCCGCCGTGAGGTCGCGAGTCACGCGGATTCGGTCTGCTCCGTACAAGGAGAGACTCAGGTCGGTGAGATTTATATCGAGATCGGTGACCAAGCGATCTTCCAGAACGAACCCTTGTGCATTGCGACGGAACTGACGCTGCTCGCTCAGGTAGTTGTAGCGTCCCTGAAGGCGGGGTATGTCGAAACCCCACTTGAGGAAGTGATCTCTTGTGGCGTCCAGACTCCAGTCCTGGCGAACGGACCAGATATCGATGTCACGGTCGTCCCTGATCGTGAACTCCTGCTTGCCAATGTCAGAAAAGAGACCCTCTCCGACGCGGTCGTCCGTCACCCGGCCTACCTCGACCGTCGAGCGAACCAGAAGATCTGAACGGAGGGTGGAGTTCAGCGACAGCCACGCATAGGTATTGCCATATCCTGTCTGCACTCGTCTGCATCGTCTTCGAGCAAATCGAATTCATCGGTCGAGCGCAGCAGGCTCAGCTGCATCTCGTGCTTGGAACTGAGGGTCTGTGTGTATTTGGCAAACAGGTCGGAATAGACGGGGTCGATATCCTCGTCTTCTCCCATCAAAGCCAACACGATTTTGAGGTAACCACGGCGCGCCGAGACAAGCCAGGATCGAGATTCATCGGCCCCTTCAACAAGGGCTCGAGCGTTCATCATGCTCAGACCCACGGACGCACGACGATGGCCCGGCTGGGGTCGTCGGGATCTCACGTCGAAGACGCTACTGAGACGATCGCCATACTCAGCGGGAAATCCGCCGGTGAGCAGGTCGACCCCCTCGATCAGATTCACATCGACGATGCTCAGTGCGGCGCCATTGATGTCTTTGAGGTGGAAGGGCTCGAACAACTCCACGCCGTCGAGGCGGACGAGGACTTCCTCTTGCTCGCCGCCACGAATAGTGAATCGTGCCGAGTAGTCGTTGCCCGTGATACCGGGCAGCCGCGTCACGGCGCGGAAGACATCTTCCCCGAACTGCGGAATCGTCTGGATCTCTTCCTCGCTGAGTGCCTGCCGCGACCCACCCGCGTCGCCCATGATGGCGAAACGTCCAGGAGTGACGGTAATCTCGCGCAGGGCGTGGCATCGACCTCGAGGGGTATCTCGATCCACAAGGTGTCGCCCTCAGCGACACGGACAGAGTCGGATATCCACGATCGATAACCAATAAGAGAAACCTCGAGCACCAGAACATCGTCAGGCACAGTCAGGCCAAACCGGCCATCCTCGTCTGAGACGGTGCCCGCAGATCGATCACCAACTACGACGACGGCACCCGTCAAAGGCTCCCCAGATGCCGCCTCCACGACGCGTCCCTGGAGATATTGGTCCTGCGCCTCTGCGTGCGCCGGTCGCACGACGCCGATCGCGCACAGAGTTATCCATAGCCAGTCACGTCGCATCACTGACACTCAGCTGGCTGAACGGGTTTCCGGGTCGTGTGCCTCATCTCTTGGCCTTGCGTCGTTGGGCCTTGCGACCCGCGACCTGCACGGGCAAGTGGACGAAACTGGCGGCCCCCTTGTTGTGATGGATTTGATGCGTCGCTTTCTGGAAATCCTCCGGCTGGGCCCAGGCGATGTTGTCCACGAAGGTCTGCGGATTGCGATCACAAAGAGGGAACCAGGAACTCTGAATCTGGATCATGATCCGATGCCCGGGCTCGAAGGTGTGATGGACATGAGGCATGATGACGTCAAAGGGGAGCACCTGGTTGGCTGGAATAGGGGCGGCCACCTCAAGGCTCTCTCGGTATCGACCTCGTAGGATGTCACCAGAGATCATGAGCTGGTAACCGCCCATGGTAGGCTCAGCGGGGATTTCATCCGGATACTGGTCGATGAGTTTTACGACCCAGTCGGCGTCGGAGCCCGTGGTTGATGCAAACAGGGTGGTGGTGACGTCGCCACTGACTGTGAGGGGTTCGTTCAACGGGGGACTGACAAAGACGAGCACATCAGTACGATCGGCGAAGGGGCGCTGATCATCGACGAGCCAGCGACGCCAGGTCGAGACCGCGCCACCAAAGGAGGTCACAATGGGACGTACTCGATAGGGAATCGGCTTGGCCGGGTCAGACACGTATTCGCTGCAGGATCCGTCGTCTGCAGGCTCTTCAAAGGCCAGTCCGCCGTCGGCCTGCAGATACAGATGGGACGTGTCGATGCCGGCCGGCGGCCAACTGTCATACTCTTTCCACCGGTTGCTGCCTGTTTCGAAGGCCAGAACCTTCGGCAGTGGTTTGTCGGGTTTCACCCCTTTGAGGTGATGGTCCCAGAAGGGATGTAGCATCTGGCGACGGAACTCGAGAGATGTATCCGAGCCCCACTTGATGGCACCCAATTCCGATCCGTCTCCCGTCATCTGCCCATGGCACCAGGGGCCGATGGCCAGATGGGTCTTGGTGCCACTTCGATCACGTCGCACAAGGGTCTCGTGGCTCAGCACAGGCCCGTAGAGATCTTCCTGGTCGAAGAGACTGTGGACGGTCAGCACCGGTACGCGACGAGGGGCTTTCGCCAGCAGGATCTGCAATGCCTGATCCTGCCAGTAGTCGTCGTAGGCGGGATGCTCGAGAAGTCGATTCCAGGCGGGCAACTTGTCGGCGCCGTATCGGCGACCGAGTTCACCGATGGAGCCAGCTTCGAGGACGGCTGTGTAGAAGTCGTGATATCCCCAAGGGATGGTGTGACTCGCCTTTCCCGTGCTCGTCTGTCGATAGACATACTCGAGCATGACCGTGCGGAACGCGCCATGCCGATAGAAGTCATCACCCAGCCAGGAGTCGACCATGGCATTTACCGGCACAGCAGCCTTCATAGCCGGATGCGGATCGAGGAGTGACATCAGGGTGAGCAGGCCGTCGTAGGAGACGCCCGTGATGCCCACACGTCCCGAGTTTTCCGGTATGTTCTTCACGAGCCAATCGACGGTGTCCCACGCGTCGGTGACCTGATCAACGTCCCCGTCGTTGAAAGGTCCCCGTGTGGGCATGGTCATCGTATACCGCCCTTTGGAACCGAAGCGACCGCGCACGTCCTGGTAGACACGGATGTAACCATTGCGCACGAGGACCTCGTCGGCCGGGGGCAACGCCATGGCGATGTCGGGGCTTCGGATTCGGGATGCTCTGGCGGCCGCATTGTACGGTGTGCGAGTCAGAACGATCGGCATCTTCCCAGACGCCGCCTCGGGGATCATGATAACGGTGAACAGTTCGATCCCATCCCGCATGGGCACCATCGACTCCATGCGTGTGTGGTTGAACGCTGATGTTGTCGTGGTGAACTTGCGCGGCACATCACCGCCCGACACACTGCGGCTCGTTGCTGCTTTCTTTCGTCGTGCCATTCGGCCTGCGTCCGATCTGGAAAGAGGGGGGCGCCGCCGCAAATGACGGATCTTGCCTGGCCCGCCGCAAAAAAAGCCCTCCAGGTAGCGACACCTGGAGGGCCAATCAACACGACTGCTTTACGATCTACCGTTGCCCTCGGACGATGGCTTTGACAGATGCCCAGCTTGCTTCGCCGACGGCTGTCATGATCTCGATAAAGCTGCTCGAGTCGCCGGGGTGCGTGATCAATGCGGCATCGCCAGGCTGATCACTTCCCGCCGTCCAGCTACCATCCGGATCACCCAGTTCGACGCCGTTGGGTACACCGTCACCATCGGAATCGAGGGCGGCCAATTCAGGGCTCCAGAAGACTTCCTGGCCATTGGCTGTAACACGGGCCTCAATGTCCAGACCAAAGGCATTCCGGGGTGTCCCACCGCCGTGACCGGCGTGACACATATTGCAGCTTGCAGCCACGGTAGCCGAGTTCGGTACCATGTTCGAGCGAAAACCGCGTGCTTCGACGGATGCGGCGCTGGCAACAAACCCCAGGGCCGCAATCGGGACCATCACACGTGAGTGTTTCGTGCGGATCAAAGTGAACTCCATTCTTGATGGAGGAATGCACCGTATAGATGTAGCTCTGCACAGTAGTCCGTCATCACGAGCCGAGTGTTCGCCGATGTCTCGTGCGACAGACCAACAGGCGTCAGGCAAGATACGCACGGATGTTGTTGCGGGCAGCCCCAAACCTGTGAGGGCCGGGGGCGGGTTTACCGAGTCGGTCCCCGTGCCACGAGAGCGTGGATCTGGTCGAGGGTTGGCAAGGCCCGGCCCAAGTGGCCCATGGCCGTCACGGCGAGAGCGCCGGCTGCATTGGCGAATTGCCCGATGCGATCCACTTCCCAGCACTCCAGAAACCCGACCATCACCGCCGCAGCATGTACGTCTCCTGCACCGGTCGGTTCCACGACGTCGACGGTATACCCCGGGCAGCGGACAGGTGTCTCATCCGCCTCGCGGGCAAGAACACACCCATCGGCCGCAAGGGTCACGGCGACCATTCGGGCGCCCCGGGCGCGCAATTCGAGTGCGGCCTCGATGGGATCTTCACAACCGGTGATGGCCGCCGCCTCTTCGACGGTCGGCGTCACAACGTCCGCCGTGGCCAACGCCTCCTCCATCGCATTCGATGCCTGAGCGCCGCCAAGGATGGCCCGAATATTCGGATCGAAGCTGACCGGTATTCCTGCATCGCGGGCCACGCCCATGGCGCGTTGCGAGGCGGCCAATGCGGAGTTGCTGATCTGCATGGTCGTTCCGGGAACGTGTAGAGCCGCGGCACGGGTGATGAATTCGGCATCGATGTGATCGGGGGAGAGTGTGGTCGCCGCCGAGTCCTGTCGGTGGAAGATGAGGGAGGTTTCTCCGCCGATACACTCGTGGTAACACAGACCGATCTGTCGGTCGTCGACGTGCCCCACATGGGAGGTATCGACCCCTTCCTGGGTGAGAGCTTCCACGAGGTAGTCGCTAAACGGATCGCGACCCACCAGCGTCATCAGCGCCGATGGCCGGCCAAATCGAGCCACCGCTGCCGCATACGTCGCTGGTCCGCCGCCGGCGAACTTCTCCCAGTGGTTTGCATCTCGCATCGTTTGGCCGATGGGTGGCATGAACTCCACCAATGCCTCACCGAGAGCCACGATGGGACCTGTGTGGTTTGCCTTCTCCATCAGTCGTTGCCCGTGCAGCCGTCATTCACGGCGGATTCGCCCCCGCTTTCACCGGTCGACGACAGGTCGAGACAGTCCCGTGGAGACTGGAGCATCTGCTTGAGCTGTGCGAGGAAGGCGGCGGCATACGCCCCATCGACGGCGCGGTGGTCACAGGCGAGGGAAAGTGTCATCATGTCACGAACCATCGGTTTGCCTCCCTGCGCAACCACGCCCTGCTGTGTACAACCGACACCGAGAATCGCACACTCGGGTGGGTTGATGAGGGGTAAGAACCGAGTCACGCCGAGGGGGCCGAGATTGCTGATGGTAAACGTCGTGACAGGTTCTGGATCGACGAGCCCTGTGCGAGCGCGATCCACCGTTGTCCGACGCATCTGAGCCAGTGTGCGAAGGCCCGCGCGATCTGCGTGGGGCAGGGGAGGCACGAGGAGACCATCGTCGATGGCGACGGCCAGACCTATGTGCACATTGGCTTTGCAGACGATCCCTCGATCACCCACGTGCGCATTGAGTCGTTCGAACTGGCGCAGGGAGCGGGCGCATGCGTAGACGACCATATCCGTGAGTCCGATGCCCTCGCTCTTCAGTTCTTGCTGCCTGTGCATCGCTGACGTGACATCGACGTCGGCGAACAGATAGAAATGCGGAATCTGGCGGGCACTGGCCGACATTCGATCTGCAATGGTCTGACGCAGGCGCGTGTTTGGCTGCAGGCGATCACCGGGTTCCGGGACCGGTGTCGCTGCAGGTTCGATGGCTGGCGCGCCTCCGGACGCATGCAGCGCAGCGGCGAGGATGTCACGGCGAATGACTCTTCCCGCCGGTCCGGATCCGCGGATGCCAGATAGCTCGACGAGCAACTCCCGGGCGAGGCGACGGGCCGACGGTGAGGCAAAGGGCCGGTCGGAGAGCGTTGTCGCTCCCGACACCGTGAGACCAGGACGCGCTGCTTCAGGCGGACGAGTCTGCATCCCGGCCGATCTCGAGCGGGTTTTCTGGGCGGGTGCCGACGCCGTTGTCGTTGTGGTGGTCGTGGGGCGAAGCGACTCCATCTCGATCGTCTCACCCTCCTCCCCAATGCAGGCGATGACGGACAGCACGTCTGCCTCCTGACCCGCGGCAACCAGGACCTTGAGAAGAACTCCATCCGTCTCGGCCGCGACTTCGAAGGCAGCCTTCTCCGATTCGACGATGGCCAGGATCTCACCCCGGGCGACCGATTCGCCCTCTGCCTTCATCCACTCGAGCACGACACCCGACGTCAGATTTTCGCCCACCTGTGGCATCGTGACAGGGGTCATGCGTAGACGGCCTTCTTCACGGCGGCCACGATGTCCTCTACCTGCGGGATACAGGCTTGCTCCAGAGAACGGGCGTAGGGAATCGGCGTGTCTAGACCAGCGACGATCTCAATCGGTGCGTCGAGATAGTCAAAAGCCTCCGCCTGAATGACGGAGGCGATATCCGACGCGATGCCTCCTCGGCGGACCGCCTCCTGGACGATGACGACGTGTTCGGTGCGGCGCACGGATTCGAGGATGGTCGCATGATCGAGGGGTACGAGGGTCCTCGGATCGATGATCTCCACCTCGAGGCCCTCGCCGACCAGAATGTCAGCCGCCTCCAGGGCTCGAGGGATCATGTTCGACCATGCGATCAGAGTACAATCCCGCCCCGATCGCTTCGTGTCGGCCGTGCCCAATTCGATGGTATAGTCCTGCTCGGGGACGGGGCCTTCGGTCATGTAGAGCAGCTTGTGTTCGATGAAGATGACAGGGCCATCGTCTTCGATCGCTGCCCGCAGGAGACCCTTCGCATCGTGCGGTGTGGAGGGCATCACCAGTTTCAGGCCCGGTATGTGATAGAACAGGGCTTCCAGGCTTTGCGAGTGCTGTGCCGCAACGCCATCGCCAACCCCACCCTGCGTACGCAGGACCAGGGGCACGGCCCCTTGCCCGCCCGTCATGAGGCGTAGTTTGGCTGCTTGATTGACGAGCTGATCCATCACGAGCAAAGAGAAGTCAACGAAGAGGATCTCCACGACGGGTCGCATTCCCGTAATGGCGGCACCTACTCCGGTACCCACAACGGAAGGCTCGGCGATGGGCGTGTCGATCACACGCTTCGGTCCATACTTGGCCAGCAGACCGTCAGTGACTTTGTAGGAGCCACCTCGTTCGGCGATGCCGACGCCGATGCAGAAGACGGTGGCGTCCTCGTCCATCGCTTCGTGCAGCGCTTCATTGAGCGCATCCCGATACAGCAGATCTCGCGTCACGCCTAGAACTCTGCCGTGAAGTCGAGGAACGATTCTACCGTGGGTTCGGGGCTGTCCCGGGCAAAGGCGATGGCCTGATCCATTGCGGATCGCACGTCCGCCTCCACCGCATCGGCCTCGCCTTCGTCGGCACCCGCATCGGTCAGGTGTCGACGACACACCAGCAAGGGGTCGTGTGCCTTGTAGTGCTCGACCTGGTCTGCAGGCATGTAGGTTCCGGGGTCATTCACGTGGTGACCCGCCTGCCGATAGGTCTTTGCTTCGATCAAGACTGGGCCAAGCCCGTCAAGGCATCGTCTGTGGGCTTCGGCGGTGACACGATGCACTTCTACGACATCGTTGCCGTCTACGGAAACGGCGTGGACACCATATCCTTCACCCCGTCGATAGAGATCGGCAACGCGACTCGACTTTTCGATGGGTGTAGAGACAGCGAACTGATTGTTCTCCACCACCAGGATCAGGGGTAGATCCCAGATGGCAGCCAGATTCAACGCTTCGCCAAAGGTTCCATGATTGGCTGCGCCATCGGAGGAGAACACGGCGCACACCCGCGCCTCGCCGCGAATCGTGGTTCCGAGGGCAGCGCCCACACCGATGGGGATGCCGGCGCCGACGATCCCATTGGCGCCCAGATTGCCCGTGTCCATGTCGGCGATGTGCATGGATCCGCCGAAGCCACGGCAGTATCCAGTCTCCTTGCCGATGATCTCAGCGACCATGCGGTCCAGGCGTCCTCCGCGTGCGATGCAGTGACCGTGTCCTCGATGAGTGCTGACGATGTAATCGTCGTCACCCAGGGCTGCACATACGCCCGTGGCAATCGCCTCCTCGCCCAGATAGGGATGGAGATAACCACGAACCAGGCCCTGTCGATAGAGCTGGATACAGCTCTCTTCGAACAGACGGATCGTATACAGCGTGCGATAGAAGCGAAGCAATTCGGCGGCGGTCGTCATCATGCCAGACAAGATAGAGGACGAGAGAGGGCCAACCCAGCCTGCTGTGACGAGTGCTGCGATTCGAATTCTGGCCGACTAGGCGGGAGTCGTGCGCATCCACAGGCGAAGACGAAGGCCGATGATGATGGCCCACAGGACATAGAAGATGAAGTAGGCCGCCGCGGCCCCCTCTAGTGCCGCCATCTGCAGCAGCGGCACCAACAGGGCGAAGTAGACGAGGGTGACGCCCAGCAGCACAACCAGAGAGTCGGCAGGTTTGTCCATGGCCAGAGCGGCTGAATGGAAGGCGAAGGTCGTCGCCTGCACGGCGACGGCGGACAGATAGATCAGCGTCGGTTCGTAGGCGGCCCCACAGTCGCCGCCCAACAGGGTGACCAACACCCAGCGTCCCACGAGCGCGAAGAGGGCCAGAAAACCAATGCCCGCGCCGAGCCCCATCAACGTCGAGCGTCCCAGCAATCGACGGAAGCCGGCCCGGTCCCCTGCAGACCACAACTTCGCCAATTCGGGATACACAGCCTGATAGAGAGGATCGGCCGCGCGAGACAGAACGCTGGCCACCTGTTTCACAATCTTGTAGAGACCGGCACTGGCACTGCCGAGGATCCCACCGACGATCAGCGAGTCGACCTCCTTCGACGCATTACGAACCGTCGTACGCCAGTTCGTGGAGACAAAGAACCTCAGCAGGCCCGGATGGGATCGAAGGACGTTGCGTGGAGAAACTCCAGCGCCGAACAAGACACCTCGACCGATAGCGACCCAGATGGCGAGAATGGCGGCAAGGGCTAGACTCGTCGCTTCAGCAGCCATCCAGAGCGAGACGAAATGGGCCAACTCCCATTGCGCCGATACGCCGACTGCCGCGCCGATCAGTTTTACCGTGGAGGCGGGGCGGCCATGACACCGAAGTGGTCAAACAGTCGCAGGATCCCCGTCCAGGTGCCGGTCCAATCGGGGATGATGACGACTACGCAACACCACTGAGCCAGTCGGATCGTCTCTGAGTCCCAGTCCCACATCTGCCCGATCCATCCAGCGAGGGAGATGCCGATCAGACCCCCGGCGAGGGCTGTACCTGCGTCGAGGAGCAAGGACAGCCTCAGCAGGCCTCGCAGGGCAGGGCGCTCTTGCTCTCCCTCCAGAGAGGCTCCGTAGCGGATGATCGCCTGCCACGTCTGGAAATTGACAAGCCAATTGATGGTGAAGGTGTACGACTGCAACACAGCGATCACGCCAAACCCACCGGGGCCGAGATGACGCGCCACCAGCCCCATACCATCGCGCAACACGCGACTACCGAGCAGGTAGCCCGCATTGCGCAGCAGACGTCGCAACGTGCTGTCGCCGGTATTGTCGATGACACGGGGAGGCGCCCGTGCACAGCAACGCTGGACGAAGGCCGAGCCAATCAACACCTTTGCGCCGCAACAGGTGCCCCCTTTCTCTTGCGAGTCATCTTGAGACCTCCCATGACCATCAATCACGTGGACCACTTCCGCGCCCGAATCGCCAGTGGGCAGCCCTGCATTGGTACGGGCATCACCTTCTCCGATCCGGCGATCTCCGAGTTGGTCGGTGATGCGGGTTACGACTTCACGTGGATTGACATGGAGCACTGCCCCATCGATGTGCCCATCGCGCTTGGACACGTCATGGCCGTGCGCGGCACCGGGTGTGCACCGCTGATCCGCGTGCCGAGTGGTGACCCTGACACGATTAAGCCGATTCTCGAACTACACCCGGCGGGCATCGTAGTGCCCCAGATTCGAACCGCCGACGAGGTGAAGCAGATCGTGGCCTCCTGCAAGTATCCGCCCGCTGGTACTCGTGGTTTCGGACCTCGACGTGGAAGGGGTTTCGGCGGGATTCCCTATCCTGAGTATCTGACGGATGCAGACCAGCAGATTCTGGTCTTCGTGCAGATTGAGCACATCGACGCGGTGAATAACCTCGACGAAATCCTGCAAGTGGAAGGGCTCGACGGTATCTGTCTGGGTTTCAGCGATTTGGCGGGGTCCCTCGGACTGCCCGGTCAGCAGGGTCACGAGAAAGTCGTGGCCATCAGCGAGGATGTGGTTCAGCGAACACGACAGACCGACAAGTGGATGGGATTGTCCATGGGATGGGATCCGGTGACGGTGCCGGCTTGGATCGAACGCGGGGTGCAGTGGATTTCGATCAGCGGCGACTTCAACAATCTCTTCACAACGGCCACGCAGATTCTTCAGGCGGCCCGAAATCGCACTGATGGTTGAGCAAATCCAGCATCCCCGCCCCGATCAGCCCAACATCCTCTACATCCTGGCCGACGACCTGGGATGGGCGGATGTGGGGTTCCACGGGGCGCCGATTCGGACACCCATCCTCGATCGCCTTGCGGCCGACAGTGTTGAACTGACTCAGCACTATGTGTGTCCCATGTGTACGCCCACCCGCGCATCGTTGTTGACGGGGCGTCACCCCAGTCGTTTCGGTGCCCATGCGACGGTGCCCTCAAATGCACCCGTTCTTCCCGATGACTACGTCACCCTGGCCACGGCTCTGCGAAGCGGGGGGTACGAGACGGGGTTGTTCGGCAAGTGGCATCTGGGATCATCACCCGAGTTTGGTCCCAATCAGTTCGGCTTCGATCGGTCCTATGGCAGCCTGGCAGGCGGCGTCGATCCATACAACCACTTCTACAAGCGGGGCGAATACTCCGTCACGTGGCACTCGGACGGGTCTCTTATCGAAGAATACGGCCATGCAACCGACCTCATCACACGTCAGGCCGTTGAGTGGTTGGAGTGTCGCGGGTCGGGTCCCTGGTTCTGCTACGTTCCTTTTACGGCCGTCCATGTGCCGATCAAACCCACGCAGGAATCGGTGGCCCAGTACGACGGGGTTGTCTTCGACAACGATCCCGCGCGCGACGCGTCCTTTCGAAAATACGCGGCCTACACCAGTCACATGGATGCCGCCATCGGCCAATTGCTCGAAGCTCTCGAACGCACCTGCGAACGTGAGAACACGATCGTCGTGTTCAGTTCAGACAATGGCGGGATCAACGATCTGCCTCTTCACGGGACGGACAAGTATCCCGGTTGGCAGGAAGCGTATCCACGATTGGGTTCGAATCTGCCCTTGCGTGGCGTAAAAGCACAGCTCTACGAGGGGGGCGTGCGTACCCCAACCCTTGTAAACTGGCGCAGCCACCTGGACCCTGGCACCGTCGACACACCGATGCAGGTGGTGGACTGGATGCCGACCTTCACAAAGATGGCCGGTGTTGAGCTTGCCCACGATCCGCAATGGGACGGCCAGGACGTTTGGGGCAGTATCGAAGGGGCAGTCGCCGAGCCAGAGGATCGTACGCTGTTCTGGAACTTTCGCGGTGACCGAAATCTTGGTGTGCGCCACGGCGACTGGAAGGTGATCGATCGCGACAGCGACGGCGAGCGAGTCAGAGAGCTCTACGACATCGCTTCCGATCCTTTCGAAGAGCGAGATCTGGTGGACGATGAGCCCGAGCGAGTTCGCGCTCTGAGTGACGCCATGGCCCAGATGCGTCAGCAAGACGATTCATCGAAACGACCCGAGGCGACGTGACTCGTCCTGGTTTCATTTCACCTTATCTCGATGTCTCGACACCTAGCCGCTGGTTGCGGGGCAATCACCATGGCCATTCCACGCTGTCCGATGGCCACGAGACACCCCAGGAACTCATCGACGCCTATGTGGCTGAGGGGTATCAATACCTGGCCCTCAGTGAGCACGATCTCTTCGTCGACCCCGATGACTTTCCCGAAGCAGGTCTGTGTCTGGTTCCGGCTGTAGAGGTCAGCTCGTATCGTGGTCAAACTCTGATGCATCTCGGCGCCAGATCCGCCTTACCGGCACGGCAGTTGACGGCACCCCAGATTCTCTCGACCGTGGAAGCCGACGGCGGCCTGTTTGTTTTCGATCATCCAAACTGGACGTCCATGCCCGACTATGCTCCCGACGATCTGCTTCTGTCGATGGAAGGATTGCGGGGGATCGAGATCTATTGTGGTGTGATCGAACGTCTCTCGGGTGTCGCCTCTGCGACCGACCGCTGGGATCGTCTGTTGAGTGCCGGCAAGCGCGTCTGGGGGCACGCCACCGACGATCAACATATCGACAGTGATCGATTCATCGGTTGGAACTGTGTTCAGTGGCCACACGAGCGGTCCGTGACGTCAGCCGAGATCGTCGAAGCTCTTGGCACAGGCCGTTTTGTTGCATCAACGGGCGTGACCATCGACCGGGTCGGCGTCGAGGAAGGTGCGGCCTTCGTCTCCAGTGATGCCGACGAAGTGCACTGGATCGGACACGGTGGTGTTATCGTGAAGAAGGAACTCAGCGGCACCAGCCGAGTGCACCTGGACGAAGTGATCGAAGTCGGTCCTGGTGACCAAGACCTCTATGTGCGCGCCGAATGTTTCGGTCGGGGTGCTTCCACGGCCTGGACGCAACCGTTCTGGGTGCATGCCTAAATGCCAGACCTGCTCAAAGGACCCTATCTTCAGTGGCCGACCACTGATGGTGTCACCGTCATGTGGGAAACGGCCGAATGTGGAGTGGGCGAGGTCGAGTGGTTCGAAACCGAGTCGGTCCATTCAGGGCTTTCCGGCGCAGCACGCACGATAGAGGCGTCGCGGAGCATGGTGGAAGAGGACAAGCCCCGTCGAATCCATCGGGTCCGTATCGACGGGCTCTAGAGTGGAATCGACTATCACTATCGCGTCGTGGGTGACACGGCCCTGCATCCGGTCCGTGTAGCGCCCTCCCGGGACACGCCCTTCAGCTTCTGCGTGACCAGCGAGACCGGAGGGTATGGTGACGATGATTTCAACACCCGCATCTTCGAACAGATCGCCCGGTCTCGCCCTGATATTCTGACCGTCGCAGGCGATGCGGTACGCAATGGGACCGACTACGAGGACTGGGAGCGCTACTTTTTCGGCCCCGCACGCGAAGTCCTGCACAACACGCCCTTCTATCTCTGTCCGGGGAATCATGAGGAGAACGCCGACTGGTTCAATCAATTCACTGACTTCCCGGAGCCGGGCAACTACTACGGATTCGACTACGGTAATGCCCACTTCACAGCCCTCGACAGCCCTCGACTCGTCGACTACGTCGACGGAGGGCCGGTGGCGACACCGGAACTGGATGCCACCTCCGCGCAGCGATTGTTCTTTCGGCGAAAACTGGAGGAGGCAGGCGCCGATTCGCTCTGGCGCTTCGCCTTCTATCACTATCCGCCGTACGTCTCCGGGGACTACGAAGTGCCCCAGATGCGGGAACTGGGCACCGACGTGGATGCTGCCGGCGTCGACATCGTGTTCAACTCACACACCATCGTCTACGAACGATCGCATCCGATTCGCGACGGTCGACTCGATACCGAAGACGGAACGATTTACATCGTCGCTGGTGGGGCGGGCGCCAAACCAGATTGGTTTCATCCGAAGCGTGCCTGGCATACGGCCCAGGCCCAGGCGATACCGCACTTCGTGCACGTCACCATCGCCGGACCCACCCTCGAACTACAGGCCGTCGATCTCGATGGCCGCGTCTTCGATCACCTGCGTCTGAGGAAGTAGCGCTCGTCGGGCAAGGTCTACGCGACCATCACTTTCAATCGTCGCTAACTTCAGCCAGCAGGTCGGCAACCTCCTTGCCTGCGAAGTAGCCTGCCCAATCTCCCGGCTTCGAATCCCAGTTGAGATCGTGAATCGATGGGCAAGGCGTGGTAGAGATGTGTCATACACCTCGTCTTCATCGGAGTAAGATAGGTCGTGCCACAGCAGACAAGGCACGGGGGTGTCACATTGTCAACGAATCGGATGTACCCACCGGCGACGAACGAGGCGAGGCGATCCTGTGACTATACGCTTGGGGCAGAT
>MDTC01162137.1_pt1 | contig 29711 bp, 30 predicted proteins | sample 811181 | NCBI WGS metagenome assembly MDTC01 (sample SAMN05326644, study PRJNA326480) | marine metagenome | isolation source: seawater | place: Pacific Ocean: North | collected 2011 | reverse complement strand
TTTAATAGAAAAACTAATCAATGAAAATGAAATAGTATCCCATTGTTTGATTAGTGGATATTGGATTGATATTGGTAAAAAGGAAGATTATGATAAAGCCACAGAATTAATCTCAAAATATTAAATGAAAATTTTAATAACAATTTGTGCTAGAGGGGGATCAAAGGGTCTTCCTGACAAAAACATTAAGAAATTAAATGGGAAACATTTAATTTCTTATTCAATAGACCTTGCAAATAAATTTAAAGACATATACAAAGAAACTGATGTAGTTTTATCATCGGATAGTGAAAAAATTATTGAAGTTTCAAAGAAATATAATTTATTTTCTGATTACGTTAGACCAAAAAAATTTGCTGGTGATAAAGTTGGTAAATTAGATGCAATTAAAGATGTTTTGTTTTATTTTGAAGATAAAAATAAAACTAAATATGATTATGTTCTTGATCTTGATGTAACTTCACCATTAAGAAATATAAAAGATTTATTAAATGCATTTAAACTTATTGAATCTGACAAAAAAGCTCTCTCACTTTTTTCAGTTAGTCATCCCAACAGGAATCCATACTTTAATGTAGTAGAAAAGAAGATTAATGGATATTATAATCTTGTAAAAAAATCCGATAAAGCATTTTTATCAAGACAAAATTCACCTGTAGTATATGACATAAATGCTTCTTTTTATTTTTATAGACGTGTTTTTTTTGATAAAAAACTTAAGACAGCTTTAACCGATAATTCACTTATATATTTATTAAATCATGTTTGTTTTGACATTGATGAAAAGTTAGATTTTGACATAATGGAATATTTAGTTAGCTCTAATAAATTAGATTTTGATTTATGAGAATTTTTAGTATTAAACTTCTACAAATTGAAAAAAAACATATTGATGAATTATTTAATATAAAGGAAGATTGATTTAATATATTACTGGAAAAAATTCATTACTTGATAGAACTTGGACAGCAATTAAAAAATAATGAAAAATAAAGAAATTAATATTGGTATAATCGGACTTGGATATGTTGGATTACCACTAGCAGTAGAGTTTTCAAAATATTATTCAGTCACTGGATTTGATATTGACAAAAAAAGAATTGAGGATTTAAATAATAAAATTGATTTAACAAATGAAATTGATTTTACTAAAACCCATAGTCTTAAAAACTTGAAATTTACTTCATCCTCTAACGAATTGTCAGAATGTACATTTTATATCGTTACAGTGCCAACACCCATTGATCAATTTAAAAACCCTAATCTTAACCCATTAAGAGATGCTTCAAAATTAATTAGCAAGTATTTAAAAAAAAATGATATAGTAGTTTATGAAAGCACTGTTTATCCTGGATGTACTGAGGAATTTTGTGTTCCAGTTCTTGAAAAGGAATCAAATTTAACACATAACAAAGATTTTTTTACAGGTTATTCACCTGAAAGAATAAATCCAGGAGATAAAATTAATACACTTTCTAAAATTATTAAAGTTACATCAGGATCTAATAAAGAGACAGCAATAAAAGTAGACGATTTGTATCGAAAAATTATTACAGCAGGAACTCACATGGCAAGTTGTATTAAAGTAGCTGAAGCATCTAAAGCAATTGAAAATGCTCAAAGGGATTTAAATATATCTTTTATGAACGAACTATCTTTAATTTTTGACAGAATGAGTTTAGATACTAAAGAAGTTATTGAAGCAGCGAGCACAAAATGGAATTTTTTAAAATTCACGCCTGGATTGGTAGGAGGGCATTGTATTGGAGTTGACCCATACTATTTAACCTATAAAGCAAAAATGTTGGGATATCACTCGGATGTTATTCTTAGTGGAAGAAAGATTAATGATAATATGGCGAGCTATATTGCAGACAAGGCTTTATTATTAATGTTAACTAATAAAATTAATGCTATTGAAGCTAACGTTCTATTTTTAGGCTTGAGTTTCAAGGAAAACTGTCCTGATATAAGAAATTCCAAAGTTTTTGATCTTATAAATATTTTTAAAGAGTTAGAAATTAATATTGATCTTTTTGACCCTTTTGTTGATCCAAATATTGTAAAACAAGATTATGGTTATATTCCTTTGATTGAAATAGATTCTGATAAAAAATATGATTGTATTATTTTAGCAACTCCTCATGATAATATATTTTTTAAAGAAAAATTTATAAAAACTATTCGAAGTATTAATTCAATAGTAATTGATGTAAAGGGAGTATTACCAAAAAATAGTTCAGACTTTAGATTATAATTTTGATAAATAGAAAAGTTTTTTTATTTAAAAAAAGAAGAGAAAACGACACTAAAAGTTATTATTCAAAATTTGTAACGATAGAATCTGGTTTTATTGTTTATTTAGATTCTTTCAGAGAAATTCGTTTGAGAATATTTCTTTTACATATTTTAAAAAAGATTTTAAAATTTAAAACAGTTTTATTACTCTCCTCTTTATCGTCCTCAATTTCTGCATCAATAAGTTTAAGAAAACCACTGAAGCCATTTTCAATTTGGGTGTCTCAAAAGTTGTTTCCAAATAATTTACAACACACTAAAGGGGGGGTTTATGGTTTCTATGATTTTAAAATAATTATCTTACTATTTTTACTTAGAAATAATAAATTTAATCCTTGGTATGAAGGCTGTTCAAAATATGTTGATATAGTTTATTCACGATATCCAATACTTAGCAAAGAACATGAAATTGAATTAAAGAAATATCAATCAAAAATTATTTTTAGTGGGGAATTTTTTGTAGATAAATCTGTCCAAACTGAAAAAACTAAAAATACTCTTTTTGCAATGCCACAGTTTTATGAACAAGGCATTATGTCCAGAGAAAAATCTAATTTAATAATTTTAAGAATGCTTAAATTTATTGAAGAAAAAGATGGTGAGTTCCCAGACATCATACTCCATCCAAGAATGAATAAAAAAGATTATAAAAAATATAGTTCAAAATTATATCAGAATAATTTGACAGAATTACTTCCTCATTATAAAAATTATTACACAATTAATTCTAGTACTATTTTTTTAGCAATGGGTTACAAGTGTGATTGTTTTGTATTTAAAGTAAATGAGTTAGACTATTCATTTATAGATTTACTAACAGAAAAATACCCAATTAATTTTATTAAATTTTAATTAATGTTTAAATCAATTATATTATTGGTAAAAATTGTAGATGGCAATCTTAAGAAATTCTTAAAATTACAATTTTTGATAATTTTTGCTTCCATAACTGAACTGATAACCGTTATAATTATACCTTTTTGGTTTTCTGCAAATTTAACAAATACTGCTAGTAATACTTCGATTGTTATGCAGTTCATAATTGATAATAAATTTTATTTAGGTTTATTAAGTATTGCTTTTATTTTTTTCAGTTCTAGTTTGAATATTTATGCACTTTATAGATCAAATCTATATTCTTTTAGTATTGGTCAAAACGCCTCATATATTCTTCTAAAAAAATACTTGAATGAAAGCTATTTCTTTCATCAAAAAAATAACAGTTCAAAGCTTATTTCTAATATTAACACTGAAAGTTTAAGATTGGCAAATTCCTTTTTGAATCCTTTTTTTATTTTAAACAGTAAAATAATTGTGGTGATATTAATAATATCTTTCTTGTTGTTTTACGACCCCATAATAACATCTATTGCATTAATCTTTTTTGTGATTTTTTATTTATTAATTTTTGGGTTTGTGAGAAATAAGTTAAAATCGAATGGAATTAGTATTACCGAAATAAATTCAGATAAAATTAAAATATCAGAAGAAAGTATAAGTGCATTCATTGAAGTTAATCTGTATAAATTAAAAAAGACTCTTCTTGAACGCTTTTATAAGAAAGGTTTGAGATATAGTAGAGTATCAGCAATAACTAACTTAATCTCAAAATTTCCAAAATATCTAATTGAGCTGCTTTTATTTTCTTCACTTATTCTAATTATATCGAAAAGTTCTGTTGGTGATGGTATGTTGCAGACAATTATAGTTTTTGGATTTGCTGCATACAAGATATTGCCGTATATCCAACAAATATTTTCTACTTATACTGTTATGAAGGCCAATTATAATTCTTTTGAAGTTTTAGAATCAGATTTATTATCATCATCAAAAACCAAAACAATTTATTTTGAAACTAAAGATCTTGAAACCTTATCACTTGATAATATAGATTTTGGATATTCAAAGAAAAAACTTTTAAGCAATTTTTCTTATAGATTTGAAGTTGGAAATATATATGGGTTAGTCGGCGAAAGTGGTTCGGGAAAATCTTCACTCTTAAAAATAATTATGGGATTTATTTCTCCAGACTCTGGAAAACTCAGCATTAATAATGTTACAATTAAAAATTGTTGGTTAAAAGATGTAGCATATGTGTCACAACAAAGCATAATTTTGAATGCTTCTATTGGTCAAAATATTGACGTTAATTATAATGGAGAAAAAAAGACTAGAAATGAAATCATTTCTTTATTAGAATCTCTAGGGTTAAGTTTATATTTAAAAGAAATAAATTATAATTTGGATCACATTTTGAATCAAAAGGGGTCTAATATTAGTGGAGGCCAACTTCAAAGAATCGCTATAGCAAGAGCATTATATATTAAATCTAGATTAATTATTTTTGATGAGGCAACGAGTGCTTTAGATAATTACAATCAAAAACTTTTAATGAAACTTCTAAAAACTTTAGCAAAAAATTCTATAGTTATTATCTCCACTCATAGAAGAGAAACTTTAGAATATTGTAACTATACAATTAAATTATAAATATGTCACTTTATCTTTACTCACATGATGCTGCCTTAGCCAAAAAAACTGGAATAACTAAGGTTGGATTTCAAATTTTCAAATCATTAAACCTTAATAAAATAAAATTTACTTTTCTTAGTCATGCAACCAGAAATTCCATACTACTAGAGTTTGATGGTATTATTAATTCAAACATTAAATTTATTCTTTTGAGGTACAGAACTTATGCAGTTAAGAACAAATTAAAAAAGGCTATAATGCTTTTTGTTAATATATTTAGATATAGGCTTAAATCCTCAAATTTTAATAATAAAGACGTAATATTATTTAATCACTTAGAATATACTCCTGAATTTTCTTCTTTCTTGAAAACGTGTAAATCAAAAAAAGTTGCATGGATTCATGGAACTCCAAACGGGTTTCTTAGTACACCAAAAGTAGCTAAGAAAATTAATTTTATAGTAGATTTATACAACTCCGTTGATATGGTAGTTCACCTAAATAAAACCTCTTTGGATAGTTGGAAATCATACGGAATGAAAACAAGAGGTGTTATTATTAATAATACGATTGAAGTCAAACAACCAACAATCCAAATCGATAATATAGATGTTTTATTAATTGGAACAATTAATGAACGTAAAGGATTTGGATATCTTTTAGAACAATTAGACCTTCTTGAAAACATCAATTTTAATATAAATATAATTGGAAAGTTAGAAGGAAATTTTGCTCATATGTTTACACAAAAAATTGAGGAACATCAAAATATTAATTATTTAGGTTTAGTTTCAGATCCAGAAAATTATATTTCATCAGCTAAGCTAGTATGGTGTCTTTCTAAAGGTGAAGGTCAATCATTAGCTATGCTTGAGTCCCTAGAAAAAGGTAAGCCAATTATTAGCGCTAATTATCAGGCGGCTGAAGATATTGTTAATAATAACAAAAACGGCTATTTAATAGAAGATGAATTAATTACTAGTTTTATTAAACATACAGAAGAATTATTAAGTGATGAAAAAAAATATGTAAGCTTTTCTAATTTTTCAAAAGAATTGTTTAAATCAAAATTTTCAAATGAAATCTTTAATAAAAATATAAATAAATTAATAAAAGATGTTACAACAAATAGCTGAAATAGGTCAAGCGCATGACGGTAGTTTAGGTTTTGCTCACTCTTATATAGATTCTCTTAAAGGAGCAGAAATAAAAGCAATAAAATTTCAAATGCATATAGCTGATGCTGAAAGTAGCTCATTTGAGAAATTTAGAATTAATTTTTCATACGAAGATAAATCTAGATTTGATTATTGGAAAAGAATGGAATTTTCAAAAGATCAGTGGATTGGTCTTAAAAATCATTGTGAAGACTTAGGATTTGAATTTATGGTTTCTCCATTTTCTATTCAAGCCCTAAATCTAATTGATGAATTAGGAGTTAAAAGAGTTAAAATTGGCTCTGGAGAATCAAGAAATTTGTTAATGTTAGATAAGATAAAATTACTTAATAAAGATATAATTTTATCTACTGGTTTGACTTCAAATAGTGAATTAGAAAATTTAGTTAACTATTTAGATTACAAAAAGTTAAGTATCTTACATTGTACAACATCCTATCCTTCACTTAAAGAAAATTTTTATTTAGACAGGTTATCTTATTTAAAAAATAACTATGGCAATAGGTATACGATTGGTTTTTCTGATCATTCTGGAAAAGAATCTACGCTAGCTGCAGCTATAGCTTTAGGAGCAAAAATTTTAGAATATCACGTAGTATTTGATAAAAAATCATTTGGACCAGATAGTACCTCATCAATTGAAATCAGAGATGTTAAAAAAACATCAAAAAACCTTAAGGAACTTCATGAAGCATTGAATAACTATAAATATAATGACAGCTATTCAAAAGAAAATAAAATAATTTTTGGGAAAAGTATTTCTGTGAATAAAAATCTAAAAAAAGGCTCAGTTCTAGAAATAAATGATTTAGAATCAAAAAAACCTGCTAATAAAGGTATTTCAGCTTCAGATTATAAATTAGTTTTAAATAAACAACTAAAAAAGGATATTAATAAAAATGAATTTTTAACAACAAAACATATTTAATGAAAACAATTTTTGTAGTAATTACAGCTAGACCTAGTTATAGCCGAATTAAGACATATTTAGAAGAGTTAAAAATATCTAAAAATTATGATTTAAAAATAGTTTTAGCATCATCATCTTTAGTTAGAAACTATGGTGATTTAAGAACAATCTTGAAGGAGGATGGCTTTGTTGTAAATTACGAAATATCTAACATGATGAGTCCAAATGGACTGATATCAATGTCAAAAACCACTGCACTTCAAATATATGAGTTATCTACCCTTTTTATAAATGAGAAACCTGACGCAGTTGTTACTATTGCTGACAGATTTGAAACTATTGCAACATCAATTGCAGCCGCTTACTCAAATATCCCTCTCATTCATGTCCAGGGTGGAGAAATTACAGGAAATATCGATGAAAAGACTAGGCATGCAAATACAAAGCTAGCTGATTTGCATTTGGTTTCAACCAATTTAGCAAGAGAAAGAGTAATTCAAATGGGAGAGGATCCATCAAAAGTTTTTAATTGTGGATGCCCATCTATTGATTTAGCTAAAAAAGCTATTCAAAGTGATTTTAATATTAAAGATATTATTGATAGTTATTCAGGAATAGGTAATTTAAAAGATGAATATTATAAAAATTATATCGTAATTCTTCAGCATCCTACAACCAATAATTTTGAAAAATCAGAATCCGAAATAACAATCACACTTGAAGCTTGTCTTAAATACAATAAGCAGGTGTTTGTTTTTTGGCCTAATGCAGACGCAGGAACTGACGGTACTTCAAAAGGCATTAGAAAGTTTAGAGAAAAATATAATCCAAATAATTTCAGTTTTCACAAAAACTTTAGACCTAATGACTTTATTAGACTTATCCATAATTCGGATTTTTTGATTGGTAATTCAAGCGCTGGTATAAGAGAAACTTCATATTTAAAAATACCGACTATTAACATTGGAGATAGACAAATAAATAGAGACAGAGGGTCAAATGTTTTTGATTGTGATTATGATTCTAAGCAAATTCACAATTGTATAAAAAATATTTTAAATAAAAATCACAAAATAGACTCCAATTTGATTTATGGAGATGGAAGTGCTGCAATTAAAATGATAGAAGCTATGAACAATTTTGATTATTCATTTACAAAAACATTTAAATCTGTAAATGAAAAGTAAAGTCTTAGCTATAATTACTGCTCGTTCTGGTTCAAAAGGAATTCCAAATAAAAATATGAATCTCATTGGTGCCTATCCTCTTATAAAATACAGTATCGACAGTATAAATGACTCTAAAATGATAACAACTAAAATTGTATCAACTGATTCTAAAAAAATTGGAAAGTATTGTCTTGACAATGGAATTGATTTTCCATTTTTACGACCAAAAAAACTAGCAGATGATTCTGCTAAATCAATTGATGTAATAATCCATGCAATTAATTTTTATAAAGATAACAATCAGTTGTTCGATTATGTTTTATTAATTCAGCCTACAACCCCTTTTAGAACTAAAGGAATAATAGATCAATCAATTTCAAAATTGATTTTATCTCAAAAAAACACTTTAATAAGTGTGAAAAAAGTGAACCATCAATACAATCCAAATTGGCAATTTAAATTAAGTGCTGAAGATGACAGTTTAATTTCTTATGAAAAAACAATTACACCTAGAAGACAAGATTTAGAAGATACATTTATTAGAGATGGTTCAATATATTTAGTAAAATGTGATTTTTTATTAAAAGAAAAATCTTTTTTTGATAAAAGTATTGATTTTATTATCGATCATGATGCTCCAAATATTAATATAGATACTGAAGATGATTTAATCAAAGCAAATGAATATGTTAAAAAATAAAATTGATTTTATCTTTTTAATCGAACATCCAAAAAGAGAACTTGAATTCATTAAAAAAGTAGCAAGCAATTTGACTTCTTATGGATATTCTGTTAAAATAATTTCAATTCATTATCATTTAATTGATGTTTTTTTTTGTAAAGGTAGTGTAATATTGATGCCATATTGTTTGGATCAATCAGATTTCCCATTTTCAGTAATTCCAAAAAAAAATAATTTTAAGTTTATAAATTTTAATTGGGAACAACTCATTGGTCCCATTACAAAATCTTCAAAAGTTATTAAAAGAGATGCCAGAAATGTAATCCAATTATATTGGAGTGATGATTTTAAAAGTTTTTTAAAATCAGAAAGTAAAATAAAAGAAAAAAATTTAGTTAAATCAGTGAATCCAGGTTCGTATATTTTATCAAATCCTGTTAAAAACAAGAACTTTTTAGAATACTTAAAAAAATTAAACTTCAATAAATACTATTTTTTGCCAGTTAATTATAATTGGGCTATGATGTCAGAAAAAAGAATTAAATCTAGGCTTAAATTAGGTTATTCTAAATCCGATGCAGAAACATATGTTAATTATTCAAAAAAACACCAATTAATGTTTTTTGATTTTGTAGAAGAATTATTGAAAGATGGTAATGTAGTAGTTTTAAGACCTCATCCTGGAATAACCACTGATAATTACAAAAAAAAACTTTTCTCAACTAACAAATTCATTTCAAAACATCCTAACTTTTATTTGGATGATAATTTTAATGCATATGATTGGATTAATCATGCTGAATATACTGTATCAAATTGGAGTACCCTAATTCATGATGCTCACTTCGCTGGCAAAAAAGCTGCTTTGTTTTGGCCTGAAGATATTCCAACTTTAATTGATTCCATAGCAAATAAATCCCCTCATAAAATTAAAAATTTAAATCAACTAAAATCTATTTCAAAAACTAATACAACACAGGCAGTAAATGATAATTATTTTAATTTTATTAAAAATTTAATAACAATTAAAAACAAAAAAATTAACCAGAATCTGTCTTTTAGAATTACTAAACTCGATTTTTTAAAAATTATGAGGACTTTGTTTTATAATTTATCGTTTAGATTTGGTTTGAAATTTTTGATTAAAAAAAGAATTTTAAAAGATCATTTTTATAAAATAACTTATACCAAAAAATGAAAGAAAATATTATTGAATTACTGAATTATCCTTTCGACAGTAGCATGATCCTTAGAAAGCGTAAAGCCATTCGCAAGGAGTTAATTAAAGAAAATCTTCCATTCAATTTAAAATTTGCAGTATTAGGTGGTTCAACTACAAGTGAATTAATAAAAATAATTGAGTTGTTTTTACTAAAAAATGGTTTTTCTGTCTCCTTCTACGAATCGGAATATAATAAGTATTATGAAGATTCAATTTTTGAAAATCAAGATCTCCTCAACTTTGAGCCAGATTTAATATATATTCATACTACTCATCATAATATAAGTGAATATCCAAGCATAAATGACAGTAAACAAGACATAGAAATAATTTATAAAAATGAAATAAGAAAATTTAAAAGCATATGGAGCTCATTAAAAAAATATAATTGCCCAATTATTCAAAATAATTTCGATTTACCCATTAATAGAAGTTTAGGAAGTTTAGATTCATGTGATCCTCATGGAAAAACTTTTTTTTTAAACAGACTAAATATTGATTTTGCCAATGAGGCTCAAAAAAACAAATCTTTACATATTAATGATATTAATTACTTGTCATCAATGTTAGGTTTAAAAAATTGGCATGATAAAAATCTTTGGCACTCCGCGAAATATGCAATTTCTTTCCAAGCTATTCCAGTTTTATCAAATAAAATTGCAGGAATAATATTATCAATTTTAGGAAGGTCAAAAAAGTGTATTGTTTTGGATTTAGACAATACTTGTTGGGGTGGTGTTATTGGTGATGATGGTTTAAATGGAATTAAACTCGGAAATGAAACTGCTCAAGGTGAGGCATATAAAGTATTTCAATCATATATCAAAGAATTAAAACAAAGAGGCATAATCCTTTCTGTATGCTCAAAAAATAATCATGAAATTGCCAAAGAAGCTTTTACACATTCTGACAGTGTTTTATCTTTCGATGATTTCACCTCATTCAAAGCAAATTGGGAGCCTAAGTATTCGAACATTGAAAAAATTGCCAGTGAAATTAATATAGGTTTAGATAGTTTAGTTTTTATAGATGATAACGCTATGGAAAGAAATATAGTTGAATCTCAACTGCCTGCTGTTTCAGTACCCAATGTTGGTAACAATATTTTGGATTATATTGATCATATTGAGAATAATAATTACTTTGAAATATTAAATCTATCAAGTGATGATTTAAGTAGAAATAAATTTTATTCAGAAAATGTTCAAAGAAATAAGCAAAAATCTTCCTTTGATAATTATAATGATTATTTAGTTTCTTTGAATATGAAAGCAGAAATTAAACCCTTTTGTAATGTATATATTGATAGAATAACACAATTAATTAATAAAACAAATCAATTTAATTTAACAACTAAACGTTATAAATTAAATGAAATTGAAAGTATTTCTAAAGACGACACTTACATATCATTATATGGTAAGCTTGAAGATAAGTTTGGTGATAATGGGCTTATCTCTGTTATTATTGGTGAAATTGTAGATAAAACGTGTATAATTGACACCTGGTTAATGAGTTGCAGAGTTATAAAACGTAACATGGAACTTGCTATGTTTGACATGCTAATTCGCGAGTGTAATCTAAGAAAAATAACAAAGATAATTGGTGTCTTTAAAGGAACTAAAAAAAATAATATGGTGTCTACTCTTTTTTCTGATCTAGGATTTAGCTTAGTTAAAGAAGAAGTTGATAAAAGCATAGTTTGGGAATATAAAATTATTAATTCAAGAAGTAAACAAACCTTAATTAAAGTAAATTAAAAAATGAATAGAAAAGAATTATTTGAAAAAATACAAGAAATATTTAGAGATATATTTGAAGATGAAAATTTAAAATTAGAAGAATCCACTAACTCTAATGATATTGAAGATTGGGATTCATTAAATCATATTAATTTAGTTGTTGCAATTGAAAATGAAACAAAAATTAAATTTAATCTAGATGAATTATCAGAATTAAAGGATGTAGGGGCAATGATTGACTTAATTATGCTGAAAAAGCAATAAGTATTATGAACAAATATTTTTTTTCTGATATAAATATAGGATTAAAACATTCTTTTGATGTAATTATAGATGAGGATAAAATGCAGAAATTCTTAAATATAACTGAAGATATAAATCCTATGCATACTGATTTTAGTTATGCTAAATCTAATGGAATGAAAGGAAAAGTTGTTTATGGCATGTTATCTTCAGCATTTTATTCAACACTAGTTGGAGTTTATTTACCTGGAAAATATGCTCTTCTTCATGAAATTAAAATACAGTTTTCAAAGCCTGTTTTTATTGGAGACAAGCTTAGAATTTCAGGTGAAGTAGTGTTAATTAATGATACATTTAATCAAATTGTATTAAAAGCTCAAATAATTAATCAGAAATTACAAAAAATTTCTAGAGCAAAAATTAAAATAGGAATCTTGAAATGAAAAATATCATATTGATTACTGGAGCATCGTCTGATATTGGATTATCTCTAATAAAAAGCATTAAAGAGGATTGTATTATAATAGCTCATTATAATAGTAATAATTCAGACTTATTAAAACTACAAAAAGTTGTTTCTAATAAAATAATTACAATTAAGTCTGATTTTTCATCAGAAAAAAGCATAGTTCAAATGCTTGATAAAATTGAAAGTGAAATTGGTATTCCAAATAAGATTGTACACTTAGTATCTCCAAAGACTAAAAATATTCGTTTTAAAAATGATAATTGGAAAAATTTGCAACTACAATTAAATATAAGTTTAGGTTCAATAACAATCATACTTAATAGATTTCTTACTAAAATGGCAATAAATAAAAACGGGAAAATCGTTTGTATGTTATCTAGCTACACAATTGGTGTTCCGCCCAAGGCTATGTCTCAATATGTTACTGTTAAATACGCTTTATTAGGCTTGATGAAGGCATTGGCTAGTGAATATGCAAGCAAAAGAATAACAATAAATTGTTTGTCTCCTTCTATGGTAAACACTAAATTTTTATCTGACATAAATGAAAGAATAATTGAATTCACTGCCGAATCACATCCTCTAAAAAGGATTGCGGAAGTTTCAGATGTAATTCCATCTATTATGTTATTACTTTCTGACGACTCTAATTACATTAATGGTATAAATCTTCCTATTTCTGGAGGGTTGAATTTTTAAATAATGATTATTAAAATTGCTGAAAAAAGTGAAATCGATGATATTCAATCTTTCATAAATTCAGAGTGGAAAGAAGGCCATATTTTAGCAAGAGATAAGTCTTTTTTTAAATATGAATATTTATTTAATGACAAGATAAACTTTATAATTTCTAAAACAGAAAATGAAATTCAAGGTATACTTGGTTTTATACCATCCAAAATTGACACAAAAAATAAAATAAATTATATAGAAAACGATTCTGATTTCTGCGCAACTCTTTGGAAGGTTAAGAAAAATAACATTAATCCATCAACTGGTCTGAAATTATTGCAGTATTTAAGGGATTTAAATGGTAGCAGAGTTCTTTTTTGTGTTGGAATTAATAAAAAAACACTTGGCATTTACAGGTACTTAGGTATTTATACGGGTTTATTAAATCATTTTGTAATGATTAATAATAAATTAAAGCGTTTTGAAATTGCAAGTGTTTCTAACAGTAATGATTTTGCAAATAAGCATGTCTTAAATAATAAGTTTTCCGTTAAAATTATTAATAGTGAAATTGAATTATCTGAATTTAATTTTGAAAAATTTAAAGATAGAATTCCATTTAAAAATAAAAGTTATTTTACAAAAAGATATTTTGAACATCCTATATATCAATATAAAATATATGGTGTTTATTTTTTAAATAAACTTGATGCCTTATTTGTCACTAGAATACAACAATATAATGATAGCAAGGTTGTTAGGATAATTGATTTTTATGGAGAAGAAAATAAAATTAAAATATTTGGTAATTTTCTTTCTGATTTAATAATTAAAGAAAAATATGAATATGCAGATTTTTATTGTTTCGGTATTGATAACTTAGTTATGGAAAGTTCAGGTTTTAAATTAATAAATCAGAACTCAGATGATTTAATTGTACCAAATTATTTTAAACCATTTTCACAAAAAAATATTCCAATTTATTTTTTTGTTGATTCAAAGGATGTAAAAAGCGTCAAATTATTTAAGGGTGATGGCGATCAAGACAGACCAAATTAAAAAATGAAAACAGAACTTATAATGTATCATTATGTTAGAGATTTAAAAAACTCTAATTATCCCAAGATAAAAGGACTTGATATTTCAAAATTTGATGATCAATTAAGCTTTTTAAATAAAAATTACAATATAATTTCAATCGAAGATTTTTATGAGGGCAACTTTAGTTCTAAGAAAAAATCATGTGTTTTGACATTTGATGATGGTTATATTGATCATTATGATTTTGTTTTTGAAAGGTTATTAAAGTATAATATTAAAGGAGCTTTTTACGTACCTGTAGAGATAATTGAAAATCATAAAGTATTAGATGTAAATAAAATTCACCTAATTTTAGCCTCAGCCAATGAGGATTTAATAATAGATAGAATTAGATTTCACTATTCAAAATTAGAAATGAAAAATGATTTAGATTATTATATAAAAAAAATAAACACCTCTGCAAGATATGATACTGTTAAGACAGTAATAATAAAAAGGTTGCTTCAGACTGTTTTAAATTTAGATATTAGATCTATTATTTGCGATAAATTGATTGGGGAATTTATTGATAAAAGTGAAGAAGAATTATCACATGAACTTTATTTAAACAGAAATAAAATTTCCGAAATGATGGATAACGGAATGCATTTTGGAAGTCATGGTAAATCTCATTTTTGGTTTAATTCCCTTAATTATAAACAACAAGAATATGAAATTAAAGAATCTATAAAATTTTTAGATTCACTTTATAAAAAGGATTATTTATTGACAATGTGTTATCCTTACGGTAGTTATGATGAAAACACATTGTCTTTGATGAATAAATACAACTTTAAATTAGCTTTAACAACCTCTCCTGAAGTATATGATAGCCTTAAACATAATATTCATGAAATCCCAAGATTAGACACAAATGATTATCTTTTAGTTTAATAATAAAAAGTGCTTGTTTAGCTTTAATTTTGATTAAAAAAGATATTATCTCACATTTATTTAGTTAAAAATTGTCAAGCACTAACTATGAAAAAATTGCAACCAGTTTCAATATTGTAAAATAAGCGTTTATGAATAAATATAGATTTATTTTTATTATAATTTGTCTTGATTTTTTTTTATTGGGAAATGTTTCACCTTTATTTTCACAATTTTCTAGAATACTTATTTTTTTAGTTTTATTCTTATCAGACATACATAATCGAGAAAAAATAGGTCAATCACTAATTCTGACTTTTGGTTTATTAATTATATCATTATTGTCGCTTCAGGATAGTCTTATTTTAGAGATTTCCTCCTTTATGTACATGTATATTCTATTAAATTTAAGTCAAAAAAAAAGTACTTTAGTTATTAGTGATAGAGTTTTATCTAAATTATTTTTATTATTTATTTTATCTTTTTATATCCAACTGATATATATAAATTTTGAAACTGGAAATTATGCTTTTTTAAGAGAAGACAGAAATCACAGTGGAACAATTCTTTTATTTTTTACAATTCTTTTGGTAAAATTTAAAAAATATAAATACATTTTTTTAGTCATTCCCATGTTTATTTTACTAATGTCTAGAACTGTGGTTTTTTCATTACTGATCTTTTTAATTTTATATAATTTTAAGGTTTTTTATAATTACAAAAAATTAATCACATTATTATCAATCAGTTCAATTGTTTTATTACCGCTGATAGTTAATTATATTTTTATTACATATCTTGGAGACACTCCAATCGGCAGTGAAAATAACTTATCACGTTTTATTAACTTAAAAGACGGAAGTAATGTTTTAAGGTTCAAAATTACAGGGGAACAACTTTCTATTTTATTCAATAATTTCTCGGATTTTATTTTTAATTCTCAATCGATAAATAACTTAACTAGGGATGTTTTTAAATCTGAAATGCCTCACAGTTCTGTAGTAGAATTTATCTATAGATTCGGATTTTTAAGATTTTCAATATTTTTATTTATTTGCTTTCGTTTAATAAAATCTAGATTTTCTTTTGCAATGTTTATCTCAATTATGTTTGCAGGTGCAATAATCCATAATGTTTATACATTAAATTTATTTTTTCTTTTTTTAATAATTAATAGTAATTATGAATCAAAATTTCAGCGTGTTAATTGTATGATACAAAAATGATTGTCTATGTCTTTTAAATTAGAATCAAAATATAATTTGTTTTAGTATAATCATTTTTTTATGTACAGTGTTTTAATATCCGTTTACAGCAAAGAAAAAGCTAACTTTTTAAACAAAGCTTTAAATAGTTTAGTAAATCAAACCTTAATTCCTGGAGAAATTGTAATCGTAAAAGACGGTTTATTAAATCCTGATTTGGATGAGGTTATTGATTCTTTTAGTTCTAAAGAAAAAAATAAAGTAAAAGTTTTGAGTCTTAAAGAAAATGTTGGTTTAGGTAAAGCACTACAATTAGGTTTACTTGAAACTAATTTTGATATTGTAGCTAGAATGGATAGTGATGATATTTCTTATGAAAATAGATTTAAACTCCAATATGAATTTTTAAGTGATAATAAACACATCGATATTGTTGGATCAAATATTGATGAGTTTCGTAAAGACTTTAAAGTTGTTGATAATGTGCGAATTGTTCCTGAAAATCATTATGATATATCCAAAAGGATGAAATGGATAAATGGCATGAATCATGTTACAGTTATGTTTAGAAAAAAATCAATTATTGATTCCGGAAATTATAATTCATTTAATGGATTTGAAGATTATCATTTATGGATAAGAATGATTTTAAATAATAAAAAATTCTATAATATTCAAAAGTCTCTTGTAGCCGTTAGAATTGGTAACGATATGATAGGAAGAAGAAAAGGTTTAAGTTACTTTAAAACTGAATGGAAATTTATTAGGTTTTTAAAAGAAAAGAAGTACATATCTTACATTGAAATGATAGTAAGTGGGGTCTCTAAATTTATAGTTAGAATAAGTCCTAGATTTACAATACTATTTTTTTATAAATTTTTCTTAAGGTCAAACAAATAATTTTAACAATACTAATATGATATTAACAATTGGCGGTTCTGGATTTGTAGGGTCCTTTTTAATCAAAGAATTAATTAATTCCAAAATTGGAAATTTAGATAAAAATCCAAGTCCTTTTTTTGACAATATTACAGTAAATGGAGACATACGAAATTTAGATGAAATAAAAATTCCTGAGGGCACAAATAGAATTGTTTTATTGGCAGCAGAACACCGTGATGATGTTTCACCAACATCTCTTTATTATGATGTAAATGTTCAAGGCACAAAGAATGTTCTACAAGCTATGGATAATGCAGGTGTAAAGAATATTATATTCACAAGCTCCGTTGCTATTTATGGATTAAACAAAACTAATCCTGATGAGAATCACCCCAAAGATCCATTTAATCACTATGGTAAAAGTAAATGGAAAGCAGAGACAGTAATTAGAGAATGGTATGATAATAACCCTGATGGAAAGTCAATTACCATAATTCGTCCTACTGTAATATTTGGTGAGCGAAACAGAGGAAATGTTTACAACCTTTTAAAGCAAATTTCCTCAGGAAAATTCATGTTAGTTGGAAAGGGCCAAAACAAAAAATCAATGGCCTATGTAGGCAATATTGTCGCATTGATCAAGAACAGGCTTGATATTAGTGAGCCTGGTTATCATATTTTTAATTATGCAGATAAGCCTGATTTTTCTATGATTAAACTAACTCAAATTATAGAAGAAAAAATGAAAATTAAATTATCTAGTGTTAAAATACCCTATTTATTGGGAATGATAGTTGGATATGGTTTCGATTTTATATCATTATTATCAAAAAGAAAATTTACTATTTCATCAGTTCGGATTAAGAAATTTTGTGCGACAACTCAATTTAACGCATCGAAAGTTCATAGTGTATTTAAATCCCCCTATACTTTAGAGGAAGGTTTAAATAAAACTCTTGAACACGAGTTTATAAATAAACAAGAAGATGATGTTTTATTTTATACAGATTAAACTATGAAAAAAATTTTAGTCACAGGTGGTCTTGGTTATATTGGTTCTCATGTAGTTGTAGAGCTTCAAAATAACTGTTTTGAGGTGGTGATAATAGATGACTTATCGAATTCTCATGAGGATGTATTGGATGGCATCTATAAAATTACTAGTACTAGACCACTATTTGAAAAAATTGATATGAAAGTTAAACATTCTGTTGTTAATTTTTTTAGTAGACATCAAGACATTGAAGGGGTCATACATTTCGCTGCATTGAAAGCGGTTGGTGAAAGTGTTAATAATCCTGTAAAATATTACGAAAACAATATACATTCTTTAATTTATTTATTACAAGAAGTAAATAAGTTAGCTTCCCAGAAACTTATTTTCAGTTCTTCATGTACTGTTTACGGACAAGCAGATGAGTTGCCAATTACGGAGAAAGCACCTATTAAAGAGGCAGAATCCCCATATGGGAACACTAAAAAAGTTGGAGAACAGCTAATTGTGGACAACAGTAAAGCAAACAATTCTTCAAATACGATTGCATTGCGATATTTTAATCCAATTGGTGCTCATATTTCTGCAGAAATTGGGGAATTACCCTTAGGTGTCCCTCAAAACTTAATTCCTTTTGTAACTCAAACTTGAATAGGTGTTCGAGATAAACTCTTTATTTTTGGAAATGATTATCCTACACCTGATGGAACTTGCATTAGAGACTACATTCATGTTGTAGATTTAGCTAGGGCACATGTAATCGCAATGAAAAGATTAATAGAAGAGAAAAATACTAAAAACTTTGAAGTATATAATATTGGCACCGGTAAAGGTACCTCAGTGTTAGAGGTTGTAAATACTTTTGAGGAAATAAGTAATATAAAATTAAACTACTCTTATGCTGAAAGACGATCTGGAGATATTATATCAGCGTATGCTGATACAACAAGGGCAAATAATGTTCTGGGACGGAAATCTGAATTTACTTTAAAAGAAGCTTTACATTCTGCTTGGGAGTGGGAAAAAAAGATTAGAAGCTAATCACAGATAAATTGGCAAATTTTTTTTTAAAAGGCTATTGACATTAATCAATTTTACGTTCATAGTTATTGACTACCAACTATTATTTAATTAACAATAAAGAAGAATATTTTATATTTATATAATGAAAGGAATAATTTTAGCTGGAGGTTCTGGATCTAGATTATACCCCATAACAAAAGGTACATCTAAACAGCTTTTATCGATTTATGATAAGCCAATGATTTATTACCCCCTTTCTGTTTTAATGCTTTCAGGAATAAAAGATATTTTAATTATTTCTAATCCAGAAAACCTGCCAAATTTTAAAAAACTGTTTAGTGATGGTAGTGATTTGGGTTTAAAAATTGAATATAAAGAGCAAAAAAGTCCTGACGGAATTGCTCAAGCTTTTGTGATTGGCAAAGAATTTATTGATAATGCCGATGTTTGTTTAGTTTTAGGTGACAATGTCTTTTATGGCAAGGGATTTTCAGGATTATTAAATTCTGCATTAAATAATTTAAATAAAAATAAAGCAACAGTTTTTGGTTATAATGTAAATAACCCTACAGACTACGGCATAGCAAATTTTGATTCTCAAAAAAATCTTATTGATATTGAAGAAAAACCTCACAATCCCAAAAGTAACACTGCTATTGTTGGATTGTATTTTTATCCCAATAATATTGTTGAAATGGCCAACAATATCAAACCATCTGAAAGAGGAGAACTTGAAATCACATCAATTAATCAACTATACTTAAAAAATAAAAATTTAAAAATTGAAATATTTGGAAGAGGATTTACATGGCTAGACACTGGAACTCATGACTCATTATTGGAAGCTTCAAATTTTATTAAAACTGTCGAAAAGCATTCAGGTTATAAAGTTGCTTGTTTGGAAGAAATTGCTTTCAAAATGAAATTTATTAATCTAACAAAACTCAAAGAATTAACAAGCCCTTTTGGGGATTCTTCTTATGGAAAATATCTAAAATCATTAATTAATGAAAATCAATAAAACCTTCATTGAAGATTTACTCATTATCGAACCTCCATTGTTTAAAGATGATAGAGGTTTTTTTTATGAATCTTACAATAAAAAAAAATTTAAAAAAATTATTAAAAATAGTTTTGTTCAAGACAATGAATCAAAATCTTACAAAGGAGTAATAAGAGGGTTGCACTTTCAAAAACCACCGCATGCTCAAACAAAACTTGTAAGATGTGTTTGTGGAAAAATTTTAGATGTTGTTATTGATTTGAGAAAAAAATCAAAAACATTTGGCAAAACATTTCACATTGAACTTTCTTCAAAAAACAATAAACAATTATTTATTCCAAAGGGCTTTGCTCACGGTTTTCAAGTTTTGAGTAATGAAGCAGTTGTCAATTATAAGGTTGACGAGTATTACAACCCTAATTCAGACTCAGGAATAATTTGGAATGATAAAGATTTACTGATTAATTGGAGACATGATATTGAACCAATTCTATCAAAAAAAGATTTAAATCTTGAACCTTTTAAAAATTTAAAATCACCATTCTTGTGAAAATTTTAGTAATTGGTTCTGAAGGACAGCTAGGAATGGAATTTCAAAAAATTTCAAATAGTTACGACTCCTTATCTTGGATTTTCTCAACTGTTAAAACTCTAGATCTTTTGAAATTAGATACTATTAATTCTTATTTAAATAATATAAATCCATCAGTAATTATCAATTGTGCTGCGTATACTAACGTTGAAAAAGCTGAAAAAGAATTTGACAAAGCTGATTTACTAAATCATAAAGCAATTGATGTCATTTCAAAATGGACAAATTTTAATAATGTTAAGCTTGTCCACATTTCAACTGATTATGTTTTTGATGGTTTAAGTAAAATTCCTTTAGATGAAAGTTCTCATACAAATCCAGTAAATGAGTATGGTCTATCAAAATTGAGGGGGGAACAAGCATGTCTAAAAAACAACCCAAGTTCAATAGTAATTAGGACATCCTGGCTTTATTCAAGTTTTGGAAAAAATTTTGTAAAAACCATGATTAGATTAATGAAAAAAAATAATTCAGTTAAAGTGGTAAATGATCAAGTAGGTTCACCAACTTACGCATACGATCTCACTAAAGTTATTATTGAGATCATTATAAATAGTAAAAATAAATCGGGATTATTTCATTATTCAAACGAGGGTGAAATATCTTGGTTTGAATTTTCAAAATCAATTAGAGAGCTTTATGATTTAGATTGTGAAATAATTGGAATTTCATCAAAAGAATTTAAAACAATAGTAAAACGTCCAAGGTACTCACGTTTAAATAAATCAAAAATTAAAAAAACCTTTAATTTAGAGATTCCTAATTACAAGCAAAGTTTAGAGAATTGTATTAAAGTTATAAAAAATGAAGTGTAATATTTTAGTATCTGGAGGTGCTGGTTTTATTGGTTCACATTTAGTAAGATTTCTTGTAAACAAGTATCCTGAATATCACATTATAAATATTGACTTGTTAACTTATGCCGGAAATCTCGAAAATTTAAAAGACATAGAAAATAAAGACAACTATAGTTTTCTTAAATGTGATATTTGTGATTTTAAAAAAGTGAAACAGGTTTTTGTAGATTATAGGGTTGATTTTGTAGTTCACTTAGCAGCAGAATCACATGTAGACCGTTCTATTGAAGATCCTTTCTCGTTTGCAAAGACAAATGTCATGGGTACGCTAAGTTTATTACAAGCGGCTAAAAGTTATTGGAAAAATAATTTTGATAATAAACTATTTTACCATATTTCTACAGATGAGGTATATGGTTCTTTAGATCAGGAGGGATTATTTACAGAGAAAAATAAATATGATCCTCATTCACCATATTCGGCCTCAAAAGCATCTTCAGATCATTTTGTAAGAGCTTTTTCAGTCACCCATGGATTGCCAATAGTAATTTCTAATTGTTCTAATAATTACGGTCCTTTCCAATTTCCAGAAAAATTGATACCACTTTTCATAAATAATATTGTGAATATTAAACCTCTTCCTGTTTATGGAAAAGGTGAAAATGTTAGAGATTGGTTGTATGTAGAAGATCACGTAAGAGCCATTGATGTTATTTTTCATAAAGGAAAACTAAATGAAACATATAATATTGGGGGTGTCAACGAATGGAAAAATATTGATTTGATCAAAGTGATTATCAAAACCGTAGATCGATTGCTTGGAAGAAAAGAAGGAACTTCTAATAAATTAATTACCTACGTAAAAGATAGAGCTGGTCATGATCTTCGTTATGCAATAGACTCTTCTAAGCTAAAAAATGAGTTGGGTTGGGAACCTTCTTTACAATTTGAAGAGGGTATTGAAAAAACAGTAAAGTGGTATTTAGATAATCAAGAATGGATGAATCGTGTAACGTCAGGTGATTATAAAGAATATTATAAAAAAATGTATGAGTAGGATTATACTTTTTTAATTACATATTCTACAATCCCCCATATAATTAATTCATTTTCCTCTTTTAGTTCAATTGGTCTGTATTTTTTATTCTCTGGCATCAAATAGAGTTTGTTTTTTTCTTTTTTTATTCTTTTTACTGTAAAATCTCCATCAACTAGGCAAACTGCTATTTTTCCATTTTCAGGATCTTTTGATCTATCTATTACAAGTAAGTCTCCGTCGTTCAACCCTGCTCCAACCATTGAATCTCCACTAACTCTTGCGTAAAAAGTTGCTTCTTTATTTTTCACGAGTTCTCTATCAAGACTAATTCTAGTTTCTTTAAAATCATCAGCTGGTGAAGGGAACCCTGCTGATATTCCTTCTTCAGCAAGCCATTGTCCTATTCCATTTTCTTTTTTTGGAATAAAAAAATTAAGTATTTTTTTTTCTTTCAAAATTTTATTTTAAAGATATTATTTCATCTAGTTCCGTAGTATATCTTGAAGACAATCTAGTTTGTTTCATTTTCCAAATTCTTTTAAGGTCTTGACTAGCTAATTTTATTTTACTGGGACCTTCTTTTTTTGATATAAAATCCAATGTTTTCATGAGTATTTGGTATTTAGGATTTTCTTTTTCAAATATATTTAGCTGTATTTTATTATTTGGAATCAATCCCATTACTATAACGCCAGCTTTTTTATACTCAATATCTTTTCTGTAAATTTTTTTTAATCCTTCCACTGCATATTTACTTATCGTTATGCTGGAGCTTGACTCGTAAGGTAGTGTCATGACTATTCCATTTCGGTATTGTAATTTATTTTTTTGATGTCTATTACTTTTTAAAAAGACATAAATAGAATTGCAGTTGCTTTTTTGGTATCGTAATTTTTCTGAGCAAAGTATCGAAAAAGTAGAAATGCGTTCTTTTAAATCTTCAAAGGATCTCAAGTTCTTTTCAAAACTTCTAGTGGTGGCAATTGCTTTTTTAGGAGATCTATTTTCCTCAAGTGATAAAATAGACTCCCCTTCTAATTCTTTTTTTAATCTTAGGCCCACCACACTCATTTGTTTTCTAACCCAATCGTCTGGTAATATTGTGAAATCATAAGCCTTATTGATGTTATGATTTTTCAACCGCTCACTGTGTTTATATCCTATTCCCCACACATCTTCTATCTTTAGCCATTTAAGTGCTTTTTCTCTTTTTGTATTGGAGTTTATAGTATAGACGCCATTAGTTTTTTTATCAAATTTTTTAGAGATTCGATTGGCTACTTTGGCTAGTGCTTTTGTAGGAGCAAACCCAATACTAACTGGGATTCCAGTCCATTTGAGAATTGTTTTTCTAATTTCTTTACCGTACTGTTCTAGGTCATAGTTTTCAAATCCTTTAAACTCTAAGAATGCTTCGTCTATACTGTAGATTTCAATATTTGGAGTATACTTAGCTAAAATATTCATCACCCTGTTACTCATATCACCATATAGCGGAAAATTGGATGAAAAAACATGCACCTTGTTTTTTTTAAAAATAGAGTCGTATTTAAATGCTGGAGCTCCCATAGGAATGCCGATAGCTTTTGCTTCGTTACTTCTAGATATTACACAACCATCATTATTTGATAAAATTACAATGGGTTTTTTATTCAATTTTGGATTGAAAACCCTCTCACAAGAAGCATAAAAATTATTACAATCAACAAGTGCAAACATCACATAAAACTACATTTTAGAAATTATTAAATCAATATATTTTATAATTAAAGTTTTTAACAATTCTTATTTGTAATTTTAATTATTTATATAATTAAAAATGGACTTGTTTAATAGTACTGAAGATCTAATAAAATCAAAAGGCTTTAAAATTATTTCAAAGGATTTTGAAAGACCTTGGGGGGGGTTTTTAGTAATTGATGAGGATCAGGCACAGGATTTCTCAAATCACTTTTTTAAAGGAATTAATATAAAAGATTTAAAGATTAGTGGAAAGTTGAGTACCAAAATATTAATAGTAAAACCAAAAGCTAGATTATCATGGCAATACCACAACAGAAGAGCTGAAATTTGGAGAGTTTTTAAAGGGAGATGCGGAGTGGTAAGAAGTGACACAGATAAGGAAAAAGAAATGAAAATTTATAATGAAGGGGATCAAATAAAACTTAAGCAAGGCGAACGTCATAGGTTGATTGGCTTAGAAGATTATTGTTTGGTTTCAGAAATATGGCAACACACAGAAAAAGATAATCCCTCCAATGAGGACGATATAGTCAGAGTGCAAGATGATTTTGGGAGATAAAAAAATCAAAAATTAACTTTAAAGTTTTCATAAAGTTGTAAATTTATATTTATAAAAAAATACATCTAGTTGATGGATCCTTACTCTTTTCTAAATACTGCTCACACTGCTTATTTTGCTGAATTATATGATCAATATTTGATTAATCCAGACCAAGTTGAACCCAGCTGGAGAGCTTTTTTTCAAGGATTTGAATTTGGCATAGAAGAATCAAAAAAAAATAGCGTACAAAATAAAAATATTGAAATCCCAGAAAACATCCTGAATGAATTCAAAGTTGTCAAATTAATTAACGCTTATAGAACAAGAGGACATTTATTTACAAAAACAAATCCTGTTCGAGACAGAAGAAAATATGTCCCCAATTTGGCAATTGAAAATTTTGACTTAAGTAATGATGACTTAGAAACTGTTTTTAATGCGGGTGAGATTATTGGATTAGGACCAACAACCCTGTCAAATATTTTAATTAAGTTAGAGACAATATATTGTGATTCGATTGGAATAGAATACATGTTCATTAGAACACCCGAAAGGATTAATTGGATTCAAGAAAGATTAAATATTAATTCAAATCATCCGCTTTTCTCCAAAGAACAAAAAAAACAGATTTTAAAAAAAACTATAGAAGCTGTTACTTTTGAAAAGTTTCTTCACACTAAGTATGTTGGGCAGAAAAGATTTTCATTAGAAGGTGGAGAGTCTTTAATACCAGCCTTGGATGCTCTCATAGAAAGAGGTGCAGAACTTGGTGTTAAAGAATTTACTTTGGGGATGGCTCACAGAGGAAGACTAAATACACTTACCAATATATTTGGAAAACCAGTAGAAGAGATTTTCAATGAATTTGATGGCAAGGATTATGAAGAAGAAGTTTTTGATGGGGATGTCAAATATCACTTGGGTTGGACTTCGGAAAGAAAAACAGATTTAGGTCTAAAAATTTTTATGAATATCGCACCAAATCCTTCACACCTCGAAGCAGTTGGTCCAGTTGTTCAAGGAATTTCAAGAGCTAAGCAGGAAAAATATCATCCTGAAAAAATAGAGAATGTTCTACCTATACTAATTCACGGAGATGCTGCAATTGCTGGTCAGGGTGTGGTTTATGAGACTGTTCAAATGGAGCGCTTAAAAGGTTTTAAAACAGGCGGAACGATTCATATTGTTATTAATAATCAAGTTGGATTTACAACCAATTATTTGGATGGAAGATCATCTACTTATTGCACAGACGTTGCAAAACCAAATTTAAGCCCAGTATTACATGTAAATTCAGATGATGTTGAAGCCGTTGTTCATGCAATTACTTTTGCTTTGGATTACAGAATGAGATACAAAAGGGATATTTTTCTTGACTTGTTGGGATACAGAAAGTACGGGCATAATGAAGGTGATGAGCCAAGGTTTACACAACCTAAACTTTACAAGGCAATTTCAAAGCACCCCAACTTAATGGAGATATATTCAAAAAAGTTGTTAGAAGAACAAGTTGTGACTGAAGAGGAAATTCTTAAAATTGAATCGAAATATAAAAAAACCCTTGAGGCAAAACTAGAAAGTTCAAAAAAAGATGAAAGCATTGTTATAACCCCGTTCATGGCTTATGAATGGAGAGGTTTTAAAAGAGTGAAATTAAAGAAAATGCTAACTGATTTCGAAACCTTAGTATCACTTCCAAAGCTTAGTAAAGTGGCAGAAAAAATTACTAATCTTCCTAAAAATCAAAAATTTTTAAGAAAGATTGATAGGCTAGTTAGTGATAGAAAAAAAATGTTTTTTGAAACAGATAGACTTGATTGGGCTATGGGTGAATTATTAGCATACGGAACTCTTTTAAATGAAGGATATAATGTTAGAATTTCTGGTCAAGATGTTGAAAGAGGGACTTTTTCCCACAGACATGCTGTAATTAAATCTGAAGATTCCGAGAAAGAACTAATACTGTTAAATCAAATTTCTAAAGATCAAGGAAAATTTAGCATATTCAACTCCTCTCTTTCTGAATACGGTGTTATGGGGTTTGAGTATGGATACGCTTTAACAAGCCCCAAAACACTGTGTATATGGGAAGCACAATTTGGAGATTTTAGTAATGGTGCACAAATAATGATAGACCAGTATTTATCAGCTGCTGAAGACAAATGGAAATTACAAAACGGATTAGTTTTATTACTTCCACATGGATATGAGGGTCAAGGAGCAGAGCATTCCTCTGCACGAATGGAGAGATATTTACAGCTTTGTGCTAAAAATAATTTATACGTAGCTAATTGTACTAATCCCTCTAATATGTTTCACGTTTTAAGGCGACAAATGGTTACTAAATTTAGAAAACCTTTAATCGTCTTTACCCCTAAAAGTTTGTTAAGACACCCCAAAGCAGTATCAAAAATTAAGGATTTTTCAGAGGGAAAATTCAACCCTGTTATAGATGATACAATACAATATTCTTCAAAAGTAAAAAAACTTATTTTTTGTTCAGGAAAGTTTTTTTACGATTTGACGGATCACAAAGAAAAAAATAAAATTATTGATGTGGCAATTGTCAGGTTAGAGCAGTTATTTCCTTTACCCAAAAATGAAATTGATGAAATAATTAAAAAGTACTCAGGAGCTGAAGAAATTGTTTGGGCACAAGAAGAACCTAGAAACATGGGCGCTTGGGGTCATTTATTACTTCATCTTCCCCAAGCTGCAAATTTTAGAGTTGCTTCAAGAAGGTTTTATGGATCACCTGCAGCAGGTAGTTCAGCAAGATCAGCAAAAAGACATCAACAGGTTATTAATTATGTTTTTGACAAAACTCAAAATAATATGACATAATTAAATCTAAATTATTATATTTGCGCTAAATAATTGAGGATAGATTTGACTGATTGCCACCTCCATAAAAAAAGCTAAAACAGAAATGATTTCCGCCAATAACACCTACTTTTTTAAAAACATATACTTAGTATGAATAAAATTAACATTTCATATGGTGTCATAATATTATTAATATTATTTGCCTCTTTTTCAAGAATTATACCTCACATGCCTAATTTTACACCTATTGGAGCAATAGCTTTGTTTGGAGGAGCATATTTGAAAAATAAGTATCATGCCTTTTTGATCCCAATAGCCTCTTTGTGGCTAAGTGATTTAATATTGAACAATTTTATTTTTACCTTTTATTCAGATTTTACTTGGTTTTATCCAGGATTTCTCTGGCAATATATTTCTTTTACCCTGATTATTATACTTGGATACTTTTTTCTAAAGAAAATAAATTTTAAAAATGTTTTTATTACAGCTATTTCCTCCAGTGCATTGTTTTTCATAATTACAAATTTTGGAGTGTGGATTTCTGGACCAATGTATACTTTAGATTTTCAAGGTTTAATTACTTGTTACATTATGGCATTGCCATTTTTTAAAGGAACGCTTTTAGGTTTTATGTGTTACTCAGCTTTTTTATTTGGTGTTTTAGAATATTCCAAACACAAATTTGAAATACTAAAGATTTAAATTTATATGAATAATATCTATGATATTTTAAAAGAAAAAATTTTAGTTCTTGATGGTGCTATGGGAACCATGATACAAGATTATAAATTTTCTGAATCTGATTATAGAGGCTCTAGATTTAAAGATCATCCAAGTCCAGTCAAAGGCAACAATGATTTATTATCATTAACACAACCAGAAGCAATAAAAACAATTCATGAAAAATATTTAGAGGCCGGAGCTGATATTATTGAGACAAATACTTTTTCATCTACTAGCGTTGGTATGGCAGATTATGGTATGGAATCTCTAGTTACCGACATAAATTTTGAATCTGCTAAAATTGCTAAAGAGGCTGCGTCAAAATATACGAAAATGAACCCTAAAAAACCTAGGTTTGTTGCGGGTTCAATTGGACCGACAAATAGAACGGCAAGTATGTCTCCAGATGTAAATGACCCTGGTTATAGAGCCATTACTTTTGATGATTTAGTTGAGGCTTATTCTGAACAAATAAATGCTCTTATTGATGGTGGGGTTGATATACTACTTATAGAAACTATTTTTGATACTTTGAATGCAAAAGCTGCGTTGTTTGCTGTTGATTCAGTTTTAGATGATCGAAATATTACTGTCCCAGTTATGATAAGTGGAACTATTACGGATGCAAGTGGAAGAACTTTATCTGGACAGACTGTTGAAGCATTTGTAGCCTCACTATCTCATATCCCTTTACTTAGTATTGGTTTAAATTGTGCTCTTGGTGCTGATTTGCTGTTGCCTTACTTGAAAAGATTAAGTAAAGTAACTAAATTTTACACATCAGCATTTCCAAATGCTGGTCTTCCGAATGCTTTTGGGGAATACGATCAGACAGCTGAAGAAATGAGAGATTTAATCAAAGAGTATTTGGAATCTAAATCTGTCAATATAATTGGAGGTTGTTGTGGAACAACCCCTTATTATATAAAATTAATTGCTGAAGAGGCAAGTAAATTCAAACCTAGAAACTTAAAGTAAGCATGTCAATAGTAAAAAATCTTATACTTTCTGGACTAGAGCCACTAGTTATATCTAAAGAAACCAATTTTGTAAATGTTGGTGAAAGAACAAACGTAACAGGATCAAAGAAATTTTTAAGATTAATTGAGGAAGATAAATATGCAGAAGCTTTGGAAGTGGCTAGAGATCAAGTAGATGGTGGGGCACAAATTATTGATGTAAATATGGATGAAGGAATGATAGATGGTGTTGAAGCTATGACAAAATTTTTAAATTTAATAGCCTCAGAGCCTGATATTTCTCGAGTTCCAATAATGATAGATAGTTCTAAATGGGAAATAATTGAAGCGGGTTTAAAGACAGTTCAAGGTAA
>MDTC01111828.1_pt1 | contig 29719 bp, 43 predicted proteins | sample 811181 | NCBI WGS metagenome assembly MDTC01 (sample SAMN05326644, study PRJNA326480) | marine metagenome | isolation source: seawater | place: Pacific Ocean: North | collected 2011 | reverse complement strand
TTTAACCCATGTATGAGTTTTATCCGAATGCATCCCAATATAATCATTTCCATCTTCATACTTTGTAACTATCCAATGATTTTGATAACAATCTTTTTTCATCCTTTCCACACATGCAGTTGTTTTCGGAAAACGTTTCGAATCGATACTGAATGTAGCTTCTAATACAGCTTTTTGCCATCCAGTATATTTGTATGCATAATATCCTTCATCATATTGTTGAAACCACACTTTATGACGTTTCAATGCATTGCCTCTGTAATGTAGAGCTGGATTTGTACCTCTTACCCATTTAGCATGTTGATGACTTATTTTGCCATCTTGTACACTAGGAATAATATCTTGATTATCATCATGATTTCCTAATGTACTTAGTTCATCAAATGTTTCATCAATGAGCTTTTTGTATTTACTTACTTCTATTTCTATATTGTATATTTTGCCTTCATATTCAATGTAATCGATATGTTTAGTCAATAATTGACCATCTACGAATGATGAATTCCACTTCATTTTAGTTTAATATCTATATGGCACTATTAAAGTAGTAGAATATTATTATCTTATTTTATAATGTTTCTGATAACACCAATAACACATAGGAGTTCCTTTAAATCTATACAAAAAACTATACTTATGTCCACAATAATGGCATCGTTGTGTTGTTTTCGGCATAATAAAGTATACAATATTATGTTTATAGTAAAAAAACATTGTCAGGAATCGAACCTGAATAAATACACCAGTAAATGTTGGGGAACAGACCACGATTTTTAACGTCTTCATGTTGACGGCGGAAATCTGGAATACCGCATACCATCGCCTTTTTGCTTCAAGAATTGATTATTTGCTGTACATGGTCTTAATTAACTCGAGGTGGGATCGAACCACCGCTGTCTTTCGACGTATTACACGGGTCATGAGCCCGCAGCTCTGCCAACTGAGCTACCGAGTTTTGGTACCGCCACATGTGCTAGCATTTCACACACAGTTCTCCCCAGTGATGAATCAGGGCGCTTTATTGTAAAGTATATCTACTAGGTGATCAATCCCAATACATATACCTACTATGCTATAAGCTATGTAGAAATTTAACAGTTTAAAAGTCATGCTCGGGACTGAATTACACTGGTGGGAGTCGAACCACACTACTTTCTGGGCATGGGCCAGACACTCTACCGTTGAGCTACAGTGTATAAAATATTATACTTACCTGAGTACATCCCGAATCATACTGGATACCGTCATAACGATAGTTTGTGAGAAATGAGACATGTTTCTGATTCAACCACTGGGATGGGAGGTTAGTTGGAATCGAACCAACACGCACGAATTTGGAATTCACCGCTCTGCCATTGAGCTATAACCTCTTAAATTAAATGTAAACTCTTATATACTTTATTTTTTATCCTATACTCGAATCTGATTTGCTATAATTTTGTCTTTTTCTTTTTGAAAAACAACAAATGCAATGACTCAATGTTATCATGATTTGATTGATGAATATATTATATATTGTATTTAATAACAATAATATTCCAATATTAATCTAAAAAAAATAATATATAAGACCATTTATACATTTTTAATATGTTTTATTGGTGTTTATTTTGTTTTATTTTCTTCTGTTCGTTACAAATGTTAATCAACTATAATAAAATTGTAAGTTTAATAAATGCATGCATGTGCACGTCGGCGTGTTTATTTGAAGTGATGCATGATATCAATATATTATATTCACCATTTGATATCGATACTCCAGGAATGCACTTTATCGCATGGTTTTATATGATATACACATTGTCAGATATTCTATTTTGGACCATAGAAACAAATTGGAAATTTTTTAATCATCATATAATAACTTTGGTATTTATTTCAATTGCCGAGAGACATCCAAACTATCAATTAAAATGTGTGGGAATTTTCTTCATATCTGAATTGTCACTTGGTAATATTTTTTATCATTTAGGTGGTTTAAATTTAATATCAAGAAAAAAATCACTTATCATGTATACGATAACAACGTTTTTTGCATTTGGACATTTCCTATGTCTATGGGTCACATACTGGAAAGAATGTTCGTTATTGACACACATTTTAAATTTTATTTCATTTATTTGTATATGGAGATTAAAAAACGCATATAAAATGTATAAAAAAATATATAATTAATTATTTTATCTATACCATAACACATCTGTGATATGAATATCGGTTTGTATTTTATCATAAAATACGACAGTAATGGAACCACTGGAAGACCCTCCCGTCAATTTAAAATCTTTTGGATTGAACGTAACACTATTGGAACTACTACCAGTGCGTACAGAAGCATTCTTTAAACTAGAATCTGTACCATTGTCTAATTTTTTCCCAACAATAACATCGCATGCGATAACACATCTCAATCTATCGTTTTCGGGAGGTGCATAACCATTATTAATACAATATTTAGGGTCAATGCCAAAATATATACCTTGACCATATGCTTTTCCATTGGTTTCGGAGGCCATGGCAAATCCGCCCATAGGATGTATGATTGGATATAAATTTTGTTGATATGTACCATGAAATAATTTTTTTATGCTACATTCTATACCATGTGATTTGTAATATGCTAAACGGTCTTGCAAGGCTTTTTTGTTATCTGCTCTTGCCAATTTAAAACAACCTAATAATTTGTATTCGTTGTGTTTTATTGTTTTATGAATTCCCATATCTTGTTCAAAACGAGTTATTGTATCTGCATCATTTAACCACACACCGTCGTGTTTTCCCATGGTTTTCTCTATAACGCTGGTAAAATTTTCTATTGTTTTTTGTTTCGGTTTTTCATTGCGAACAATACGAATCTCCCGAATCACGTTGGTTTCGGTATTGCGTTGTGTTCCGATGACTTGAATACTGTGTGTGTCCCATTTTATATTTTTAATGTCAACGTCTATTTCATAGGTAAAATTGTTCATTTTATGAGTAAATTTCGTATATGGCAGTTTATTCATGTGGAAATTGTTATAAATGTGTGCAACTATTATATTGGAATCTTTTGAGTTATATCTTTTCCATGTTCCATCTTTGAATTCGATATTATAAACATACCATGCCGGTAATGCATCACATTTCAAATCAATTTTTTTATTTGTTTCAAATGTTTTTACTTTAAAATATGAATATTTTGGCTCAACACAACGTTTTTCTTGTAATATCTCTGCTTCTTCATATCCATTACTCGTTTTAACTGTTACAACAGAACCAACTTTTAATCCTAAATTATCATATGTTAAAAACATTTTTTTCACAGCGTCTGGATGTATTTTGTTGTGATATTTTAGCATACAATTATTACAATTACAGGTCGGGTGTTTAATCCTGGTTTCGCGTTGACCTGACGTTGTAAATGGTATCGTCCATAAATCTTTTATTGAAAAATACGTACAATCTTTTTCACTTTTATCACCTTTAAAAAATCGTTTTCTTACTTTCATTTGTTGATAATTAACATTTTCCAAATAATAATCCGCACCCATTTGAAACGTTTCATCTTCAAAAACAGAAGTCAATCTAGCAGTGTATATACGGTCTTTGTGCGCGCCGCCTGAATTTCGTATAGATTCTACTGTAGCCCAAACCCAACATTTTTTTCGAACCCAAAACACATATATTCTATCTCCTGCATAATATTTTCGAAGCACGCCATCTGCAACCTCTTCCTTCTTTTTCCGTTTCGCTTTTGGAACATCACCGCTTTTTTTGCGTTTTTTTGAAAATGGTTGAACAAACGAACATTTTGGACACTTACGAGTCCCGTTTCCAATATACACATCGCAAGATGTAGATGCACATTGCTTGTGGCGTTTAGTAGGTACTAACTTCCAACGAGTCGCCATCCTGGAATATTTAACTCTTCCATTGCTACATTTATTCATTCGAATATTCTAATATAATTCTATTATTATACTTGTAGAATATTCTTTTAATAAAATAGTACTATTAATATGTTATAATAATTAGTATAATGTCAGGTATAGCAAAACATTGGATTGTACCATCCGCTGGTTCACATACATGTCCCATTTGTTTAGAGAGTATAAATGAGGGTGAAGCAGTAGTAACTTGTAATTGTCAATCAGGAACACATGGATTTCACAAACACTGTCTCTCCCAATGGTTACCACGAGCTAGGAACTGTCCACACTGCCAAGCGCAAGTCGGCATTTACCAAGGCACGCAACCTAAGAATGGTTACATGGCGATCGAAACGAAAGGCTTCAAGTTGGCCGGTTTTGACTGTGCAACCCTCGTCATCACGTACAATATCGAAGACGGGATTCAGGAGGAAGAGCATCCAGAACCTGGCGAATACTACGAAGGAACCTATAGAAAAGCATTTTTACCATTCAACGAACAAGGATTGGAAACCTTGCGTTTACTCAAACTTGCCTTTGACAATCGAAACATCTTCCGAGTGGGTCAATCACTCACCACAGGAGAAAATAACGTCACCTGTTGGTCTACCATCCCTCACAAAACCGTTGCAAATGCAGACGTCAACAATTATGTCGAATTCGGATTCCCAGACGCAAACTACTTCGATAGAGTCAAATACCAATGTAACAACCTCGGAATATATTAAAATGTTTGACCCAGTGTATATAAAAGAAAGCGAAGAGAGAGCTCAATTAAATTATCAATTGGCAAAAGAAGAAGATGAAGAACGTTGTTGTTGTTCTTGTATATAAATAATTACTATAAATTCACATATTGAAATTAAAATGCCACGAAATATACGAAAAGATTTTGCATTTGCTGGCGAACCAAAATATGTAATTATAGAACAAAGAGATAGAAGAGAAGACGAAGCGAGGTTTTGGAGATGTTTATGGTGTTGTGCAGCACTTAGTTTAGTAAATAGAATAGCTAGATAAATTAAACTATTGATTTAGATTTTGTTCCAACAATATCTTTCATTTTTACATACGCGATTTCGTTTGTATCTTTTTCTTTCTTTTTACATGACTTGTATATATATAATGACACTGCTATCGATACAAATAATAAAATAACAGATAAAACTATAATAATATAAAATAAAACAATTTCAGTTTTTTGTATCAAATCTATAACATTTATTGTATCTACATCTATATTTATTGTTTTGTAATCCATTTACATATATATATATCTTTATATACTGTTATATTTATTTTTTTATCCAATTCTCATATTGTTTTTCTAAATCAAATTCTTTCAAAAATGCATGTAATTTTTTATTCTCTGTGTAAATATATCGAACCCAATCTTCCTTTGTCTCTTGATTTCGTTTAAATAACTGTTTTAAATGAACATTTTCACTCATTAGTTTATTATTTTTAGACATATAGTCACATGTAAAACGTAGAAAACGCTCTTCTAAATCTAGTGTTGACTCTTCTTTTTTAATTGCTTTTTTATGATTTAATTCTGGCGAATCCCTAGAACGTTTCATATAGATAGGTTATAATTACATTTATACTGTGTCATAATATTATATTATTCTATATAAGTAATAATAATTCTATATATGTTCAATTGTTGTATGAAGTGTTGCGTTGAAGAAGAGTCCGAACATATAAATTATGAAGAAAGGCAAAACGAATATATTCCTAAACGTTCCAAACATGCACCAACAACTATGGTAATGCATGATAAAAGTTTAATTGAGTTTCCTTTGGAAAAGGGGTTAACTCGTTTTGATTATTGTCCGTTGAGATGTACTATATGTTTAATGGGTATTTTAAAGAAAGATGCAAAAGCAGGTCCATGTGTAACACATGTTTTTCATAAAGATTGTATCGATAAATGGTCTCTTTATTGTATGGAGAAAGATCAAGTTGCTTCCTGTCCTAATTGTTTGCAACAATATAAAAGTTAAAAATTACGATATTGAGATTTTTTTTCTAAATTGCCAACAATTACTTTGTAACTTCCAAAACATGATTTATAATCTTTCTTTTTTGCATCGATTTTATTTTTTGTTTCTTTCATTGTACTACTGTTAAAAGGAATTTCTAAATATAATTTCCACAAATCACGTTGACAAACACATACACGTCTACCACAAGGAATGAAATTCTTCAACATTTACTCAAGAAATCATTACTATATATATTCAAAAAAACTGTTATAATGATTTCAATAACAAAAGCAGCTCAAAAACCATTGAAAAGAGTATTGGGCACACACAAAGCTATATTTTTTGGTGCAAAAGGCGGAGGATGCAACGGTTTCCAATACGATTTGAAACCGACCAACCATATAGAAAAAACAGATGAAGTCGTTTCCATTGATGACATACCATTCGCTTTATGTGGAAAATCTACCTTTTTATTCATAGGCACAACGATTGATTGGAAAGAAGATTACATGGGCAGTCGGTTTGAATTTGAGAATCCCAGCAGTTCGGGAACGTGTGGATGTGGTGCAACGTTTTCGGTCGATTAAACCTATAAGTGTTTTCATGTTTCTTATAAAAGCGTTGAGTTCGTAACCATTTTAAAATATTTTATATTTTTTTAAAATTTATTTTTTATTTATACAACGGTTTTTGAGAAAAATATTTTTATGTAAAAAAAAAGTTTTCGATGTATGTTTTTGAAACACAGATGAAAAATGTGTTTGCACATGGTCTTCTGAAAATCGTTTAGACCGACTATAAATTTCTTTATTTTATATGAAATGGCATCAGCAGTTTTTGGTTGCGATGATTTGAGACGTGAAATATTGAGTTATTTGCGTACTGATGCATATAGTAGATGTAACAGTTGTAGAATAATATTACAATGGGATCCATGGCATCCAATAAAACGCCCTCAATTGTATGGATACTGTTTTCAATGTATGTGGGGTCCAAGCATTGGATGTGGAATTTCATAAGAATATTCTAAACCTTAATTACCGTATAATAATATTTTAAAATGCCGAAAAGAAAATCATCAGAAATATCAAAAGATGGAACCCCATTATGGCAGTTGTATACTAAACATGTGGACGTTGACCATTTGAAAGAAAAGGAAAAATCAAACAATGCGATTGAAAACTTAGACCCTACTACACATAAAAGAAATTCTCAAAAATCAGCTCGTTTAAACCCTGATAGAAATAAAGGCAAAGGTGTTATACCCATTCAAGGGAAAAAAATAGGAGAAACAGAATGGACGTTAGATTATCCTTTAGGCGCTGTCCAAGCAGCAAAGGAATTGAAGTTATCTGCGACAGCTATTAGTCAGGTTTGTAAGGGTACATATGAATATACAGGCGGATATCAATTCAAGTATGCACCCGACCTAGATTTAAAAGATGAAAATGGACACCCTGAAATATGGGTTATGAATACACGCGTAGGAATATTGGTATCCAATATGGGCAGAGTAAAATCACTTGTAAAAACAAAAGGGTCTAAATGCGAATCACAATTCTATTATCATGTTTCAGTCAATAAAAAAAAATACAAAGTACACAGATTGGTATGCCAAGCATTTAAATGGAAAGAGGTTCAAGATAAATTTGCCCAACAGGAAGAGTATACCGATATATATTCTTTTTGGAAGAAATTGCAGGTGGATCATTTTGACGGAAATAAAACAAACAATCATATTGATAATTTACAACCTCTTACCTCTAAGGAACATGCTAAAAAGACAGACTATAACAATAAAAAAGGGGGTAAAACCCAATCGAGACCGTTTTTTGGAAAAAAAGAAGGCCAAGACTGGAAAGATGCAACACGCTATGATTATGGTGCCAGAAAAGCAGCTATAGATTTGGGAGATATTTCAAAAGCTTCTATACGTCTATGTTGTAATACAGGAAAAACCAGGAAGGGATACCAATTCAAATTTGCACCCGACCCTGATTTAGACGATGAAATATGGAAAGATGTCCCTGAAAAATTCTTTAAACCAGGTTCTGTAAAAGGATGGAGAGTGTCCAATATGGGAAGGGTACATTTTAAAAAAGGAGTAAAATACGGTGGTTACGAACATGGAAAATACAAAAAATTTGGTAGAAATATATATGTCCACAGAGCAGTAGCAGCTGCTTTCATGGAAGATAAAATTATAGAAGTGTTGAGAGAACAAAATGTAATAATATAAGAATATTCTAACCATCAATTACCTTATATAAATATACTAAATGGAAGCTGAGCTTCTATCTTTTATTAATTGTTTAAAAAAATATAAATTATCTGAAGTAAGTCCTGAATCATTAGAAGATGCTTGGTACTGTGTATTACATTCTAAACCTGCTAAACGCACACAAAAACGAACTTTTCAATGTTCCTTTAATATTCATCCTATTGGGAAAGCTTTTGTCCATCTACGTAATGCTTCGCCCCCACATGTTAAGTCGGCTATAAGTGCTGCACTCAAATATACCAAACAATGGTGGTCTAAATCGACTGATACGTATCTGTTTCCAGCGTTTGCTATTACTGTTTTTCTATATGGTATACCAGACAATGGGTTTAAACCAATTCCAGATACATTACCAGAACATGTAATGAAAGTATATCATGAAGTATACAATTGGGAAGGTCCTGATATATTTACAAAGTATACAGTTTGTTCGGATCAACATACAGTATTAGGAGCTTCAAATGGTGTAGGACGCAAATCTCCATATGGTAGACCGTTGTTTGCTCTTTGGAATTCAGCAGTTCGACCTTATGTAAAAGGTCATGAAACTATTTTTTCGGATTACATTAAATTCAACATTCCTGCGTTGCCTTTAGAATATGTAGAAAAACATACCAAATCGCTTGTTGATTTTGGAAATGGTGACATCGATGAAAAAGCGTTGTGGGCATCGACGATAGATGTGTTAAAAAATGGTTTACATCTTATGACGCCGCCACCATGTACACATTGGGTAGAGAAACCACCACGTGCAAAATACGATGATTCGGTGTTGCATCCTCATCCAAAGGCTAGATATAATTTTCGGCATTCGGCACTGGAGAATGGGTGGCCTATTGATACGATGGTTAGTGGAATACAAAAAATGATAAGAAGGTCAAAATTAAAAGAAGCGTTGTGGATAACTTGTAGATTGTTATCTTTTGCATTGTTTCATGTAGAAGCAAACGGTATGTGGTCGATACATTCAGGAGCACAAGGTAAAGTGACAAATTTAATGAATCGTTTATTGATTATCAAGGCTGAAGATTGTTTTCCTGATGCTTGTTTATTTATAAATGTATCAAAACACATTGAAAACGCTAGAAAAGTGTTGTTGGATTTGAAGGATGGTCAGCCAAAAGAGTTGTATATGGAACGTTTTGAAATTATTACAACCTATATAGTAGCAGTTGTAGCTGTATTGGTTAGTGCGCCAAAAGGTAGATTGGTGGATACTAGGCCAAGGATGTTTGGTAAATATTATAAAAAAGCAGAGGGTTCGTTAGAGATTGTGAGTAAAAAGAGAAAATCGGTTTGCTAAATTAATGTATTTAATATAAATATAAATAAATATCATGTGGTATGAACAGTCAGAAGAAGACAATGACTTATTCTATATACATGAAAAAGAAAACTATACCGAATTAGGATTTGTATATGAATTTAAAGACACATTTACAAATGTTTCTGAAAAATGGATTAAAAAAATTACAGGTCCACCTGAAGACAAAGGGATAAGAAAAGAAAATAAAGATGGTTATATGTTAAATACTGTTGAGACACCCTTTTGGATAAGCTATATTGTAACAAATTTAGTACTAAAACGAATTTTATCAACTACGTCCAATAAGGTAGAATTACTAGAAGAAAATATTACTTATAAGTTTGTAGGTATTTACAAGCGTAAAAGCGTTATAAAAAATACAAGAGGAAAATGTAGCATGAATTTAAGAATACGTATTATACCAAGTAAAATAATTCCATACGTCTTATTGAAAAAAATATATATGTTATTATTAAATGGATTTTTTAAAAAAACACAAGAGTTGGACATTATTTAAAATACCTTTTTTTTCTTTTATTTGTCGTTGAAGTGAATATTAATAACCCACCTACAACCAATACACCACATATTATACCTACCCAAATTAAACCGTTTGTAGAACTCGATGAACTATGAGTATGATAATGAATATAATTATCATGAACAGTGTAAGTATAATACCCAGAAGAAACCAAATACATCAATAGTTCCACTGCCTGTTCGGGAGTTTTTTCAGATATGTTATCTCGAGGCAATATTGTAAAATCTATTGTAACTATATCCGAAACAGACACTTTATCTATATTGATTCTATTTTTATCAATATCTATTAATGAACCTATTTGTGTTGTAAAATTACCACTATTAAAATCATTTTGATTCATAATTAATCTCGTACTTACAGGACTATTGTCGTCATCAGAACCATAACAGCAAGTATTATGTGCATAAATAGAAGTCAATAGTAAACAAAAAATTATAAATTTCATATATACATATACATTATTACTTTATAGTGTTTAAAATTTTATATCGTGTTTCATTTCTTCTTCGTCTAATTCCATTAATCTCCTCGATGCCGATTGGTTGTAGTCTAGAGGATATCTCGCTTCTAAATTTTCTAAATTCTTAATTTTCATTTCCAATTTGTAACGTTTAGGACCTGTTAGAGGAAGTTGTAATTGTACAGGATTTTTACCGTGTCGCTTTTTATATCGTTCATCTCTTTGTCCACGGGTAGCTGTCAATATCATAACATATTCTTCCAATACAGGAACTTTACGTAGTACGCCATCTATAATATATTCTTGTTCTGGTTTCATCATAATTGCTAGACGAAAAGCATGTCCTAAGTCCAATGCTTGCTGTAATCCCGAAACAACTTCATCACATCTCCAATTTGATACACCATTTGCACCTGCTATTTGAATATTTTCCCCTTTTCTATTACCAATTATTGTTCCGTCTTTCATGAATTGCTTGACATCTGCACGCTGTTGACATGCTGCACAAAACCAGTTTTCACCGTTGCCGTTTGCTGGATTGTCACAACGCTTTAATGGATAATTATATCCTCCACCATCTCTATAGGTTTTGGTAGGCTTAATAACTTTACAACGCAACGAACCTTTTGTAACATCGACTCTTGAAATCGTACTCGAATGTATAGGACTTGTGTATTTGCGTACTACGTATTGTAAACGGCTTTCATTTTTATCATGTGTGTTAATTGGTATTGTCATATTATTTTCGTTATCTTCTTTTGGTAGTAATTCGACTAAAGACCTTACCGTATTGTTTACAGGTTCAAAAAACAAGTGCATGGTTATAGCACGCATAGCATGCACACCCAAACTTATAAGGAAATCAGCCATTTATAATATTTCAATATTGTTATATAGTATATTTTATCTGTAGAATATTTTTAGAGTAATACAGAGTAAAATACATATATTCCTATTATGAATAGAATAAATGTCAAAAAGACAAAACAATACAATTGTTTATTATCTTTTATATCTTTTATAATGTAGGTTTCTCTTGGCGAAACGTAAATGTCATCATCCAATACAGATATGGTCACCTCATTTGTTGCAATACGCTCGTCGTATTTAGAAGTCATTATATATGTAACAGTTGTGTAAATACCAATAAAATATACATTACGAATATTCTATTATTAAAATAACGTTTATATTTAATACAAATGTCATTCATGGCTGGTTTTGCTATAGGTTTTATATTAGGCTGTGTTTTGATAGGTTGTACTTATTATATAACCGTATGTTTGTTCAAAGTATTGGATAATTATGTAAAACGTAAAATAGATGAAGCAAATAAAGTAAAAATATACCCCATTGAACCCACTACAAAATATGTTGTTGTTGTCAATCCTGATAATTCAGCAGACGTATGTTCAGTGTAACAATTATATATAAACGTTATTGATATCTGAAAATGGAACAAAGTTACCTAACCAAAAAATTGTTTTCCCGAATTAATGAATTAAATAAAAAAATAAATGAAGATTAAAGATTAACTTTTAATAAGAATATTCTAATGTAAAAATACAGCAATAATATATGTAAACAATACCATGAACTTATTTATCTTAGCATTAAAAGCTGCTGAAGCAGCAAAAGACCACTGTGACAAACACTGTATTAAAATGATATTAGAAATCACCCAACAATTATACACCGCCCATTGGTTTAACACTGGGCAACCAGACTGGAATTTCAACGTATGCGAATATCCAGCGTACCGCATGGCTCACAAGAATCATCCATGTTGTATATGGGTTCGAGCCAAAAAACAACATTATGACTATGCTATTGATTTAGGCTTAGAATTGTGCAAAGAGTACACTCGAAGATACGGTAAAGTACATCGTTGCTATACACATTTGCTACGCATGCGTACTATGGGTTATCCGTTACGTGTAGCCAACCAAGAAACCAGAACACCACCTGCAAACAAACGCGCTACATACAACTGTCCAAAAGGTTGCGACTACTTCGATTGTGCTATCAATGACAAGTATTTCAAGAACTGTGCTGTTTATGTAGATGGTAAACTGGATTGTGTGAATACCTATCGCAATTATTATCTCACGAAAGAATGGGATATGAAATGGAACAAAGGCAAAGACAAGCAACCGTTATGGTACAAAATCAAGTGCTTGTCATGTTCCAATGATTATCAATGTGGCATGTGTTGGTACGATGCACCTAGTAAGAAGAGAGTATTAGATGTAGTAGAGACGTCTTCTCGTAAAAAAATTAAAATTCAATGATAAGTTAATTCTTTTTTATCTGACGTTGGTAATAATAATTTCATTTCTCTCAATATAGTATTCGTTTCTTTCATTTCTGCTATTAAAATAGATAATAATCTTGTTTGTATAATACATTGTTCATGCATTGATTTTAAATGTTCATTTCTTCTGTCGTCTGCTGACATCCATCTAACATTGCTACTCATATGAAACGATATGAAAGCGTTTTATACTTCGAATACTATATAAGATGTGATATTAAATAAAATGAAAAGAAAAAGTCCAGTACCACCGCCATTGTTACGTATTAAAAAAACAGCACCAACAAGTCCAGTACCACCAATCATTGTTAAGAAAGTTCCTCCAAAGAATATTGAAAGAACGAAATCAGCACCGATGTTAGGTAATCCGATGACCGTAGAAGATGTTTTCAATTATAGAAAGATTAAGAAAAAAGAAATTTATCCAAAAGATTTTAAAAACGCTCGTTTGAGTGTAAGTCCTGTTTATCAAGATCAACAAGAGGATATTCAAGAGTTGGAGTCATATATAAAAGATGTTGCAAAAATAGTAGATTATAAATTGGAAACTCAAATGGATAATCGTTTTATGAGTACAGAAATTCGTTTTAAAGGATTAACAATGCATATTAAAGCACAACAAAACGAATTGAATGAATTAAGACAAATGAAAAAAACATTCGATGCTGCTGACAATATTATGAAAAATTTTGGTTTACAATTGCATTTTTAGCTATAAAACGCGTATATCTATTTTAAATGTATGAAAAATTCATTGACGCTGTTCAATATAAATATAAATCATGCTTAGCCTCTTTAGAAGCGAACTACACTGGATTTTTTTTCTACCCATTCGATGTAAAAGATGATTCTATTGATGTTATGCATGAATATACATCGGTCACCCTGACCTTTATAGATATGGAGCCTGTAGTACAAATTATCGTTACAAACCATGAAAAAACGGTAAAAATACATAATCATCAATGTCATTTCGATGGTACAATAGACAAACTGAGAAAAGCTCTTGAATTGGTATTAACATTGTATCATAAATGATTAGAATATTCTTGTATTTAAATGCGTCTTATTTAATATACAAAATCATGTTACGACGTTTATTATCTATGAAGACACAAAAGGCTTTACCACTTGGCCGATGGCAAACAGGTGTTACAAACCATGAAATACACCGCAAGGCAGACTTGGCAAACTGTGATAGTTGTGGTACGTGTAGTGTGCCAGAGCACACTACAAAAACTTCTACCTTCATGGTGGGAGATGACGTGATCGATGTTGGAGATTTAATCACTATTGGGTCGTTTGATTTGCATTCGAAACTTGAGTATAAAATAAAATAGGGGACGAAGAATAAATTTTTAAAGTGTACATCGTATAAAATATTCTAAGAATATGTTATTTTTATTTAAATAAACAGGTATAAATATCTAAAGTATACATTCAAATGTTATTGGTATATTTTATTTTAGCTTTGGTATAGTCACTGAAGTAATGTGGTCACACCCTTTGAATGCCAAATTAGAACCCATTGACAATAACTCCGTTGGCACATACAATTTATAAGCATCTCTTTCTTTTCTAATGTATTTTATTTGTTTTTTCAATAATATACACTCTTCCACCGTAGATGCCAACATTATCTCCAACCGTTTTACCTTTTCTTCTACATTTTCAACGTCTATTCTTATACCATCGTGATTGTAAATTATATCCATTTATACTTTAATGGCGTTATTAAAATATAAAAATATTCTAATAATATTTGTATATAAGTGTTTAATGAATGTTTAAATGGAAATATTATATTTTTTAGTTTTATTTTACACATTGGAAACATTTATAGATAAACATATTACTAAACACGTATGCGAATACTACAACATAAACGATAATAAACGCAGACCTGTTAAAACGGTTATTTTAAAAATATTTTGTTTCAGCATGCATGTATGTATTCCATTCTTAATAGACCGGGGCACTACGGACATAGACAGAATATACGGTTTTAGTAAATCAACTCGTGTTTTTGGTAAATTTTGTATTGCATATTTCATATATGATTTAAAAAACGTATATTCAATAGAAAACCGTAGTGAACGTTTAATTCTATTTATACACCATGTATATGGTATGGTAATGATATATTATATGATATATGAAGATTGTTTTACTTATTATGGGTTACTATATTTTGGAATCACAGAAATTAGTTCTATACCATTGACCTATATGAAATTTTATATTAAACATGACTTGAAACATTTGATTTCTTTTCAAATAATTCGTTTGACATTTGCAATCACATTCTTGATATTTAGAACATGTTTGTTTGCATACTTAATGTATTTCTGGTTTACAGACATTTATATCAATTACGAAAGAATTTCATTAAAACACATCATAATATATATGCCAGGACAAATATTTTACCCATTTATTATTCTATTATGGACAAGCAAAATTATTAAAAAAATTTATTATGAATTGACCCAAATGAATTCAACCACCCAAATCCACCCAGAAAAAAAACTAAACATTTGATATATATATCGAATCGATCCATTTCTTATTGTCAGTGAACCGATAAAATATATACGTATACTTTATCATCATTGACAACCATACGCTAATAATAATCTACAAAACAAATACCACTATATAAATATTAAGATGCCATCGTACACTGTATTAGAAGGCCAAGCACGTCGTAGTGCGTTTAAATCGCACCTAAGAAAACAGTTAGGAAGAAAGAAGAAGAAAAAGAAAAAGAGAAAGCCTAAGAAAAAAGATGCATTTCAAAAATGGTTGGAAAATCCTGATAAACCAACCGAACCTGTAACCAAAGAACCAGAAACAATGACCTATATTAAAACCGAAGAAATAAAAACAGAAAGCACAGAAAGAAAAAGTAATTTGGAGGCGTTTGGTATGATAAAGCGCAAACGAGCAAAAGGTAAAAAGAGTCAGACACAACGAATTGTTGATATATCAAAACCAAAACAGAAAAGAAAAAGAAGACGGTTGACAAAAACCGTTGTAACCGTCCACACTTTAGATAAAAATCATGTACATATATTTAAAGAAATATCTAGAGAAAACGATAAAGTCACCGAACAATGTTCATGTGGATTTCATCGAGTAGTAGAGGAAATGTAAAATACAATAAAAATAACTAAATATTATTTTTTAACTATAAACATAATCTATTTAAATACAAATGTCACATCCATATGTTTTACCTATTGAAAATGCTAACAAAGCACATACTTTCTATGAAAACGGTGACTATCAAAAAGCGTTTGATATATATGTAACAACCATTCGAGATTTTTTAAAAATATATAAATCAGATACAAACGAGAAAAGAAAAGCACAAGTGTATCCCATTATTAAAAATGCAATAGGAATTGCTGAACGAATAAAACTATTACTACAAATGCCAAGTATACAAAAAGATAAATCGGAAGGTATAAAAATGATTGGAGGAACAGTATAATGTCTGCTCTTGTTACACCACCTAGACTTAGACGAATAAGCGGTGAAATTCTTAATTCACCATCGGAATCTTCTTCATCCAACAGTGTTCCAAGACTACCGTTGCGTGAATTATTTCCAGAAAACAATGCAACACCTACCAGAGCTCCTAGAAACAGGAGAAATGTTATATCAACATCGACCCAACGAACACCGTTTAGAAACGATGGTACAAGAAAAGTATTGTATTATATAGGATATGAAAACGGTACCGAATGGAAAGAAATACATATCAATGATATGGTATTACTAAGGGGTTATGGTACTTTTCTAGTAACGGATATAAATGGTACAATTATTACATTGCATAATTTAGGAATGGGTAAAAATTATGAAATAGACATGAAACAAACCAGAGATGGTGATGGCTATAGGTCACAAGGCTATATTGTAGTATTTAGAAAACGAAGTATCGAACAGTTAGGACCATCACCACCATTGAATTTTTGACCCAAATCCACCCAAATCCACCTAGAAAAAAAAATAAACATTTGATATATATACCGAATCGATCCATTTCTTATTGTCAGTGAACCGATAAAACATATTCGTATACTTTATCATCATTGACACCAAAAGCGAAAACTACAAGAATATTCTAACAATATAATACAGCAAATAAACAAACAACAAGATGAAGATATCATACAAACCCACAGCGCCTGAATACGCACCTACTGGTACACCGCCAATGTCGCAAGAAGCACAATGGATAGAAGTTCCCAAGGAGTTTCGTACTATAGGAACACAGTATGTGAAACCTTCAGCGCCTAAGAAAAAGCATAGTAGACAATGGAAAATGACTAATTTATATAATATAGCAATAAAAAAGCATTGGAAAGAAAGCGGCAAAGACAAGAAAGCCAAGAAAAAATTAAGAAAAATATTAATCGATATATTCGAAGATAAAAAATTAGCATGGTCACATCTAAAGGAGACTGGATTGGCTAAAACCATGATAGAATTAAAGAAAATAGATGGTAAAACAGATAAAGAGATATTAAAATGGTCGAAAGGAATTATGTCGTCATGGAAAAAGAAATTTAACATGAGGCAAATAGTTGTAAAAAAATAATTATAATTAAAATTTAATGTTTACATAGTCCACTTTTAATCCGTTTTCATATTCTTGAACAATACGTTTATATTCTTCAACTAATTTACCTTCTAACACAACATTGTATTCCTTATGATATTGTTTCAACTCACGAATAAAATTCTCTAAACTTAAACCAACTTGCCTACAATTCGATATTCTTCTATCAAGTTCTTTTAGTAATTCAGTTAATACATCAGGATCTGCATCATTATGATTCAATTCATCAGCTTTGGTGTCGTATTTCATATATATTTCACCTACATGATTCATTGCTTTTTCTACATTTTCTATTTTGATAATTCTTTCACGAATATCGTATTCTGTCATATTAGGGTCGGCAAATTTTGGAATGTCTTGTGGCGGTTTTTCATCACCATTATATTTCCAAACACTCATTTTACATATCATCTATCTTTATATACAGTCCTTACAGTATTACCTATATACAAATAATTATAATTAAAATTTAATTTTTATCGATGTAGTATTTTCATGTTCTAATCCCATCCACAATTTTAAACCTGATTCTTTGTGTTTTTCATAATATTCTAATATTTTTTTTACTTTTTCTCCCACGCTATATACATATTTGTGATCCTCATCGGACCAGTTACTGTAATCACGTTGGTATAATGCTATTACATATACACTCTCTTTTATGACATCTTCTATATGTTTACACACGCCTTTGATCGTTTCCTTAATTTCATCAGGTACAAAGTCTCTGTCCATAATACCCATATAATCTTGTAGAATCATTTTTAAATTGAAAATAGCCTTTTTTACCTCCTTTATTATTGGTTTTCTTTTTTCATATTCTTCTTCTGACATATCTGGGTCATGAAACGAATCAGGTAGTTCTTTGCTTTTTCTTTCTTCACCAGTAATATTAAACTTTGACATTTTTTTATAATACTAACGTTTAAATACAGTCCTCACAGTACTTCCTATCTACCTTATTTCCTTCTATCAAAAATGGACCAACGTCTCTAAACTCTTTGCAATCTCTACATATGATTATATATACTGGCTTAAACCCTTTCTTCCGTGCCTCCCAAAAAGCTTTTAGCGTCGTAACACTCGGTGTCGTATCTATTACAGTATTCATCTTATCATTACAATAGATATGTTTATGCAATAGAATATTCTTAAAATAAATTGTATGTTCTTTTCATATCATCATTTACAATACGGTTTGCTCGTATTGCTACATAATATCTACCATTTAAATCACATCTTCCCGTTGCATGCAATTTAAATAACGTTGTAGGCGAATAACATAAAGATGGAAGTATAATGTGATGTTTCCATAGGGAAGTAGAATTTAGTTTAACTAACTCATTCATAGTGTATTCCATTGATTATATAATATAGATATATTGTATGTAGAATATTCATATATAAATTGACCCAATTCGACCCAACCACCCAAATCCACCCAGAAAAAAAAACTGAACCTTTGATATATATACAAGTTTGATGCATTCTTTATAACAAGCATTCGTGAAGAATATGTTCGGTAGTTAGAACGCACTGCCGTATCTACAAGCGTTGGTATTTAACCTTAAGCACTGATAAAAAGAGACATTGATGTTCGCTAAATAGCTCTGGTGTGGTTAAGTATTACAGTGGGAGGCTTCTCTAGGCCTATTGCATGATTGTTTGCCCACTACTGTAAAAAATAATAGGATAACTTGCGCGGACCGGTGTCCTTCCTCATTGAGTTAATGAGGATAGCATGGAAACTTGCGAAAGGGCTTCGTTAATAACTGACTCGCTGAAACAACAGAACAAACATGGGAGGATTTAGTAATAGTAGACGGTTCGGTAGTGTACCAACCAGAAATAGACGAGGAGGAGGAAGAACAACTTAGAGTAAATAGGGAGATGGCAGCACAAAGAGAATACGCGGCTGGTATAGTAGCTCATGAAGAGGCATGGGCAAACAAACATAAAAAAGAAAAGGTGGTAATGAAACGGTTACCTAATAAGACATGGAAAGGTGTTAATAGTTGTAAAATGGGTATAACAGGTGGTAAAATCACGAAACTGTTGTGGGTAAAAGGTATGACACAACGATATTCAAAAAGTTATAGAAAACACTTTCCAACATGGCATGCCATAGGTAAAAAGTGGCAAGGTCAAATACATAATTTACTAGTGGATATCATCAGACAAGTAGAACGTCACAAAGATTGTGGCGGTTACGAGGCAGATTTGTGGGAGGATGGTATAGAAATAGTAGTTATGAAAGTATACAATAGGGTAATCTTAAGATATCATGCACACTGCAAACAAATATTACGTAGTATGTTGAGTGATAGTTCTAAGTTGGATTGGGGAAAAGAGAAAGAATTATTTGGAAATAAAAAATATTAAAATAAATTAAAATTTGATTTTTTTGAATGATTTTTCTTTGTTACGTTCTAAAAACTTTACGGTTTCATCGTCCGCATTTTGACGCTTAATTGGTCGGGGCATGCCTTTTATCCAAGCTTCCATGATTTCATCTTTTTCTTTTTTTAACGTTTCTATCTGTTTTTTATAATTTTCGATTTCGATTCTAGAATCATCTAAATGTTTATGTAATGAATCGTTTTTTCTGTGTATGTTTTCATTCTCTTGTTCATACATATCTAATAACTTTTTAGTTTTCATCAAGTCTTGTCTTCCAATCTTTAAATTAAATATATTTCCAATAACGTCATTAGCAAATGTCTGCCTTAACGAATCAATGTCTACATCGTAATCCATGTTATATAATACCGTTCTTATAAAGTCACCACGCATGTTTGACATCTTTACAACTTCGTTACAACTCTTTACAACTTCTTTAAATTCACTTACAACGAAGTTATACCTCTTTACAACTTCGTTAAATTGACGTATATTTGGCATATTATCATCGTTAAATTCACGTATATCATCGTCGTTTTCATCCATTTCTCGCATACGGTGAGTAAAATAAGATACGGTCATGTCTGGTCTGTATGTAATTACTACATTATTATCGTTGTCAAATTTTGTGACAATATTCATATATGATTAACAACATACTCTTATATAATATCTATTATTAGATTCGAATAAGAATATTAAACGAATATTCTAACACAATAATGCATCCATAAATGTATCAACAATCAAACAATACTTATTGATATTAATACAAGTTTATATAAAATATGGTTAAACAAATCAAAACAGGTGTAAAATCAGATTGGAGAAGTCGCATGAATATGTCCTTCAAACGCCCAGTTCGAAAAATCATAAAAAAAATAAACCCTAAATCTAAGACTAGAAAATCTAAAACGAAGTCTGGTAGGGTAATAAAAAAGAGACGTTATTTTAAACCTGGTGTAAGGGGTCCACGTGCTCAACCTGATTATTGGCAAACGAAAAACGATACTACAGGTGAAAATACCAAAAAAGCAAACCAATTAGAACAAGAGGAATATGACATGGTTATGTCTATGAGGGCAGAAGCTAAGTCTTATTGTAAGCAAGGATATGCTATTACATCGTTTGTGACAGATAAAGTAGATAAAAGTAAACATGAATCAGAAGACGAAGAGAGTGCAGATGATTGGTCGAGTTCAGATGAAGATGAAGAGGAAATCGATTATGGGTCAGATGATGAAGATTTCTGTTAAAATAAAATATTAGAATATTCTTACTATAATATAACATATAATATATTTATAACATGATACACTCTAACGAACAAAGACAACTACTATTTGAAAACGAATGTAAAATAGCTATAGAATTAGGCAAAGACAATCACCATCTATTAGCACAAATACTATTATGGTGTTCCGTTATTCGTGAAGACACGACATTGTTACGATATGCGTTTAGTAAAGGTGCGACTGTAAACAAACCTGTTGAACCAATCATATTTACAGTATTAAATCATTATAATTATCACATACAAGAACAGAAAGACCCAGATTCTGTTATGCATATTAATCATATATATTAAGAATATTCTATAAAAAATATACAACCATATATAAAATAAAAAAATGGCATTGTTTCAAACACGATTTGTATTAATAGAAGATGACGAATGGCGTAAGAATTGGTATCCAGACACTAAAACCTTTGTAAAAAAAGACGAACACAGTCCTGCTAAAGTAAGCATTAGCTTTGCTACCAGTAATAAATTCACATTACCGAGGGCAGACCAAAATCTATTGTTTTGTTTGGGTATTCCATTGGGTATGATATGTGAAGCAGAGTTGAAAGGAAATAGAGTTATCGTTACCGAAATAAATAAATAATACTATAAAAACTTTTTATTATTGTATAAATGTTTTCTTATCAACCTCAACATCCTAATCTTAAAAATGGATACTCTATAAAAAAAGTTTTCATAAATAATCAACAAAATTATATAGAACAAAAGCAACCTATTGTATTACCAGTTTCTAATATTGAACAATGGTGTAGGGGTAACCTTATTTCTTTGGGAGCAGTTCCTAATCAAGAATACGAAATAGGTTTTGAGTTAGATTGGTCACCTAATGAAAGAACATACGAATTAAAAGATGGTTCAGGTATGTATCTTTTTCCACAAATAGGTCCGTGCGATGATTTTCGTTTTTTAAAAGAGGATTATGATAAGATAGTTCTAAGATACTCAACCAAAGAATTTTACACTGGTATTATGTACGATGTTTGCATTCATAGTGACATTCCTGGATCGATGGGCGGTCGTGTAAGATCAGATGCAGATTTAAGTCCTTTGTGTCCTGACCAACTTGGTATGTGGTTTGACACAGAACAAGGCGAATTTAATACACCGAAGGAACAATGGTTAGCTTCTGGTATAAAAAATGTTATTTTTGTTTAAAATTTTAATCATATTTAGTTTTATATTTGTCAAACCCTTCGTTATACACTCTGCACACGTCAGTATGCCACCCTTTACTTCCTTCGTACACAGTAGACACATAACCGAACAATCTGTGCCAAAATGTATCACATACCTCCGGCGCAGTATGAAACAACGTGTCTTTTAGATTTTCTAGCCCTACAGTAGGTTCATCCGGTGGTAATACCTTAATTATATCATCAATCACTTTGGCAATATCAAACGCTTTCGAACACATTTTATATCATAACAATAGTATTGTATTTTTACCATATATTATGTTAAGAATATTCTAATGTCCTAATAACACTATAATAATAATAAACTATCATGTATCCGGCACCAAGTAGTAAATCTAGGGGTTCTAACCTTAAAAATCAATGGAAGATATATCCATCTTCTATGGGTGCTATTATGGGTATGAGCGAATACGATAGCAGGGACGAAGCATTGGCTAAGTTGTGGCAGTATGGTGCAAAAGATTTCTTTCAAATGAGTTTAAAAGAAGAATATGGTGAAGATGCCAAAACAATATCTGATTATGTAGATGAATTGATACAAACGGACAAAGGTTTAAAATCGATGCATAAAATACGTGGAAAAGAAGTTGCAATGAATCCATTAGAAACATATATTGGTTGGTCAACACATGCAAAACCAGCGAATTATTGGTCTCGTGGAAGTAATAAACGCAATATTGAAAAGCGTTTAACTTCTACGATTTCTAATTTAACACCAGAAGCAAAAGCAGTTATCCATGAAGAATTACGGATGAGAATATACACCGGTTCAGGTACTCGCGGAGAACGAGATGCGTTGATTCGTGCTGAACAATCATACAAAGATACCATAGATTTCTGGTCACCACAAATGTTAAAACGCAAATACGTATACAAGGATAACATAAGCGACGAGCAGAAAGAAACGGATTATTACTCCGGTGTTATATCAGCAGAAGTAGATGGTTACTTATATGAAGGTAAAGTTTCTACAGACGTTTTCAATGCATACATGGAAGAAAATCAAAAAAACAAAGGTTCAAAAAAACGTAAACGGTCTAGAGAATGTCGAGACAAACTCATTGAGGAAACAAAAAAAAGAAAGTTTTTAGGCATTGTAGAACATAAACAACGCCAATCGGCTCCATTCAATGATTTACCCACTATTGATAAGAAAATGGGTGAATTGGTTCAAATGAATATGTATATGTATTTGAAAGGAGAAGAGGCAAAGCAATGTTTATGGATACAGACAAATAAATTTAAAAAAAAGAATGAAGCACCTAAACAAAACATGACAGTTTTGGAAAGAGACAATGCACTTATTGAGAGAATTAAAGCAGAGACGATTAAAACATTAGACACGTTAAATCAATTATACACCGATAAGGCATTACGACAACGATTGTTAAAAACTATCGTATGGAAATATGGTAAATTACAATACAAGAAAGAAGTATTGCCATCAGAAGAAGAAATGGCTTATACAAATCCACCTCCATATGTTGGATTTGACGATGAAGACCCATATGGGTTTTAAAATGAGTATAAAGCATATTTAAATATATTTACATTATGATTAAAGTTTTATTATTATTTTTATGTACAATTAACGTTTTAAACGCTGAAGTGGTTAAATTAGACTCTACTAATTTTAAGAAAACGCTAGAAGATAGTGAATATCTTTTGGTAAAATTTTATGCACCGTGGTGTGGTCATTGCAAGAAGATGGCTCCAGCATATGAAAAATTATCGAATGAAAAACTAACCAATGTTGTTATTGCAGAGGTGGATGCAACCGTTGAATCAAATTTGGCTTCTGAATACGATGTAAAGGGGTTTCCAACGCTCAAATGGTTTATGAATGCAACAGAATATGAATTTCGTGGTGGACGTGATTTAGAATCGATGAAATCGTTTATTAAAAGTGCTATTGGTGAATGGGCAACTATTATCGAGACAAAAGAACAGATGGATACTTTCTTGGACATTGACGAAGATACAGCGGTGGTTCTTTCAAACGATTTGGAAGTGGATATACGTCCATTGTCTACTATGTTATCTGGTTTGACATTTGGCCATTTGCGTGGCGATGGTGTCTCTTTATTAAAAGAAGGTACGTTGCGAATATATAATAAATTCGATGGTGAATTAAAATATGTTGAATATAAGGACGAGGCAACGGACGGTGTAGTGGATCGTTTTTTAAGGAAAAATAGTATACCATACATCAATACATTGAATTCAAAATCAATAAAATTGGGTTTTGATTATTCTAAAAAACATATATTATTCTTTTGTAATGAAGAACAATTAGATAATGTTGAAAAGCAAATATTACCTGTGGCAAAAACACATTCGCCTGATTATATATTTGTAACGGTAAAACATACAAATAAAAATGTAGTGGACATGTTTGATATAAAAACGTTTCCTTCTGCATTTTTAGTAGATTTATCAGGGAAAATAAAGAAATACCCATTGGAAAACGATATTACCAGTGAAAATATACGTAACCTCATATCGGATTATGAAGATGATAAACTTAAACCAAAAATGAAATCGCAAGACGAACCAATTCAAGAATCTGGAAAACCATACGTATTGGTAGGTAAAACGTTTTCGGACGTTACCAAATCAAATGACGTTTTAGTCAAATTCTATGCACCATGGTGTGGTCATTGTAAGAAGTTGGCACCGATATGGGACGAATTAGCGTTGAAAATGCAGGACGAAGATGTTAAAATTGCTAAATTTGATGCAACTGAAAATGAACACGAGGATGTAAGTGTACAAGGATATCCAACAATTAAATTTTATAAGGGTGGTAATCCTATTGATTATCGAGGTGCAAGGGATTTAAAATCATTGGTTTCTTTTTTAAAAGAGCATGTATCTACACCATTGAAGGGTTCACATACTGAACTTTAGCAGTGTAAAATATCGTATCCAGATAATCTGCTTTTCTTTGGTCCTTGTGCAATCGTCCACATCAAACGAAAACGAGAACGTAATACTTTCATAGACCGAGCTAATTTACGTCGTTCTCTATTCAAATCAAGAGAGCGCCAACGAGATATATAACCTTCTTTATGTAATTTAGTTTTTATATGTATTGTTTCTAAATCAAATTTTACTTTTTTTAATCCTTTTAAAACATAATCTCTTGCTAAAACGAAATCAGAACTTCCCTCTGTATGAGTCTTACATACTAATTCTATGGTAGAAACGGTAGCTTCTATATCTAAATCGTCTATGACTTCTTTGACTTCTTCGGAGGTTGTTAATTTTTTAACGGTGGAAACAAGGGAAACTATATTCGTGAGAACGGATATACCAGCACCAGCTGCTGCGGTAGTTACAGTAGCTGCTACATAGGCGGTCATTTGTAGTTTTAAAAAAATATATATAGTAAAAATAATCTATTTAATGACATTGTTTATTTTTATTATGTCAGAATATATGTTAATAATTGTAATATATTTTTTCTTGTTTGTTTTCTGTTTGTCACAATTATGTTATTGTTGTAAGCAATTATGTTGTGAGATAGAATTAGAAGATAAATTACCGGAAGCAACAGCAGTAGAAAGAACGGAAAGTATGGAAAGTGTTAATGTAGTAATAGAAATAACAGAAAATAATATTGCGTATGGTTAATTTAATAGAAATAAACCAGGTGATTCTGCTTTTTTTATAACCCATTCAACCCACATACATATTTCGTGATTAATAACATTGCCATGAATATTATATTTGCCAGATTCATTCATTTTTTTAATAATGTGTTGTATCTTTACATGATTTTTATCTTTTAAATCGTTTATTCTATAACCAAAAATTATATTTCGTGTTGATTTACAATCAATTGTTCCAAACGATGAAATGATTTGTGTTTTATATTCTAAAGGTACAATAGGTTTATCGTATGAAACAACATGTTCAATCAAATTCATCACTTTTTTGGAATGATTGCATGCAGGAGTGATTTTATAATTACCAAGCCACCAATCTTTAAATGAAATTCCATATTTATTTTCGTTGTTTATGTATACGAAATCTAAAATTCCATTTTTTTTCCATTTTGGTGTCATGCATGCAACGACATATTTATAAAAACCAAATGGTGACATATCTGTTTCACACATGTTTCGTATATAGGATTTTTTAATTTTTCGAATATTTTTTCTACATTCGTCTCTTCTTTTCTTATCCATAAATAAAGGATAAGTTGAACCTGTTCCTTCCAAAAGAACAGTTGGCATTTTAATTTTACAGCTTTTCATATTCAAATTATACGTTGAATTGCTTTTAAATTCAGTGTTTGATACTAAAGCTGACCATATATGATTTTTATACTCACCGTTGATTTTTACACATCCTTGTACAACTATAGGTGTATAATAAGATAAAAGCTTTTGCATTGACAATACCAACGGTTCATCCGATTGCATACGGTTCCATTCTTCTATCTCTACAAAAATTTCTTTCGAACAATCTTCACAATCGCCTACGAAAGAACTGTTATCGTAACGAGGACATTCCCAACGATCAGTCCCAATTTCGTTGTCATTGTTGTCAAATTGAACATCCGAAACATATCTTATACATTGCAAAGAATGCATTGTCAACGTTTTGTATAGAATGATTAGTAAATAATCTATATCCAACACGTGTTCAACGGATTCAATGTTCTCTACATGTGAAATGAAATATTCTCTGGAAGCGCCTGTACATTTTAAAGCTGTCTTTAAACGATCTAAATGAGATTGAACAGCTTTTTCTTTTGGATATTTTGTTCCACAGTCCAGTAAAAATGCACCCGAAGGCAATTGCATTCCCATGTTCGAAGTATAATATGGTGAATGTATGCGATTCAAAATGGGTGTGATTGGATCTAAACCAGTTGTAGAATAAGGTTTAATTAATGTTAAATTTTCTTCAGCTGCGTTGTGTAATGTATTTAAAATACATTTCATTGGTACGCTTGGTATACTAATTACTGAATTCCATTTAATAGAGATTTGAATGATACCAGTATTGGGAGAAGGCGATGTATTGTCTGTTATTTTTCCCGTAACAACATTGTTAACATTAGGTTTTATTTTAGAAAGGTCAAACATGCAAAACCCGACACTGTGAATAATATTGTTTTCTAATGTACCATAAACGCCAAAAATAATACCAATAGGTATTTGAGGGTCTATATTGGCATTTAAAATAATACCATTCTTTTCTCTAACCAATTTGTGTATTTTACGTTCTTGTGAAGACCATACATCGACATGAGTTTTTTTATATTCGTGTTTCGTGTTTAAATCTAATATAGAAATAAATATTTTCATTTTATAAATTAAAGTTATCTTAATATACTGGTAAATACTTGCGTCTAAAAATATTATTTTTAGAACCTTTTAAAATCTCCCATGTTGAACACATCCAACGCATTTTATTTGTTCGATCCCAACGAGATATAGTGTTTATCGATTTCACATGTCTATTATATTTGTACAAAATAGATTTACCACGCTTTAACATCAACGCAATACAAAATAATATAATTACTTTACGATTTGAAAAACATTCTAATTGTTCCGGTATACTCATTTTTGACCATAATTTCATGATATAATGCGCTAACAACGTTTTTTTGTCGTTACCATATAATACTAATTTCAATTTATTAAAATGATTTTTATCATTTTCTTTCAATCTATTCTTATAATAAAAACAAAAATACATCCATATATCTTTATCATTGTTTACTATTTGACATGTTGATGTCAATCGAAACATGTCATGCATCGTTAAAAAATTTGTAACATACCATAAACCGTTTTCTGTCATAGTTAATTATATAATAACAAACGTTTATGATCGTAACGATCGTGTCACATATACTACTTAAGTTAAAAATAATATAGTTAATGCAATTCTTAAACGAAGATGATTTATATAATCATATTTATAAAACAAAACCTCAATATATATGGTTACGTAAAAATAATGAAAATAAATGTTATAAAATAAATAAGGTTAACATTGTAAATGATAAAATAACAGATATATGTTTACAAAATGGTATATGGCTTCCACCTATTCCTTTGAATGATAGAAAAAACATGAATGATTCGATTAAGAAAAAATATAAAGAATATCAAGATATATTATTACACGATGGAAAATCATTTTTAGACAGCTTAAAAAATAGAAAAGACGGTTCTGAAATAGTCGCCTGGAAATCAAATAATACAACTATCATGATATCTTTTGAAGACATGAAAAAATATAATTTAAATCATATCTTAAATCAACAATGGAAATGCAGATATTGTAACCATATTAACGACGGTGGTATTATTTGTAAAGGAATATCAAAAGGTAAAATGCCATCTGGAGGACCCAAAAAAGTAAATAACCATGTATTAAGCGAATATTCATATTTCGTATCAAAAACATTTTCATGTCAACCAAACATTAGACCTTTTCAACACGAAACAGAATTAGGATGGTTTGATCCAACAGCAATTAAAACATATGAAAACATAGTAAAAGATAAACCTTGTCATGCACGTAGATGCATACATTATTCACATATTAATCAATCTGATCAAATACTTTCATTTCCACGCGTTAAATGGAACCATACAAAATATATTAAAAACACATATCAATATTTCTTACCTGGATCAATGTTAGGACATCAAGTAACACAAAGTGAACACATATGTTCAAAATGTAAAAATCATGTTCAAAATTGTATTAACATACAAAAAAATTCGTTTAGATACCAAATTGAACATTCATGGTGGATATTAGAAGTACTATATTGGTTTAAAGTAGACATATACAATAAAAAAATGCAAAAATTGAACCAAGAACAATCTTACAAAAGATATCAAGAAATATTGAAAAGTATACATATTATGTTTAATTCAAACATAGAAGATTTTATCTATCATGGAAAAAATGGTTTCTATCAAACAAATAAATTCTCAAACATATTGAAAACATTATACATATGGATGAATGATATAAAAAACTACACAAACCGATTTAACAAAAAAAAATATTCAAAATTATCCTTAAAATTTTAAATTTTGATTACCGTCCCCATAATCAATAAAAGCATTTTTTAAATTCGGAGAGTAAACCACTTTAGGTATACTGTTTGAGTAATGATAAATCATAAAATATGAAAATAATATCAAGATTCCAAATATTATGTCTGTATTACCTACCCATTCAGGTATATATGCATTTTTACCATCTTTTCCTGATTCTCCTTTATCTCCTTTATCTCCTTTATCACCCTTAGGTCCAATTAAACCATCCGTACCATCTCTTCCATCAGCGCCATCCTTGCCATCCGTACCATCTCTTCCATCAGCGCCATCCTTGCCATCCGTA
>MDTC01180088.1_pt1 | contig 29725 bp, 22 predicted proteins | sample 811181 | NCBI WGS metagenome assembly MDTC01 (sample SAMN05326644, study PRJNA326480) | marine metagenome | isolation source: seawater | place: Pacific Ocean: North | collected 2011 | reverse complement strand
AGAAGCAATTATATTTTTTATCTCTGGAAACTTACTTCTATGCTCGAAAAATGATGGATAAATTACTAGTTTAAATAATACTACTAATACATCTATATGTGCTACTAAATAATTTAATCCACCAACCAAAAAACATGTAAATAATGCTGCTATTGAAACAAATATTCCATGTTGCATATAAATTGCACTTTTAATTTGTTTATAACTATATAAGAAAAATGTATATATACCTAATAATGGTAAAAGAAATAAAGCTAAAAATCCTATTATTAATAAAACACTATTTGGCAATTTGTTAAGATAATGATTTTCTAAAACTTCCTTTAATGATTTATGCATTCTTGTTTGACCATAAGCTAATGACTGTAAATACCAATTTAAATAATCTTGAAATATATTAATTGAATCTTTCTTATACCATCTATAAGGAATAGATGGTTCTGTTTTACATTTTTTTGAATCACCGCCTTTTTTAACCTCTACCCATTCTATATCTTCACATGGAGATAAATTTTCTGTACCATATGGTAAATCATTACAATTTGAAGGAAAAATTTTATTTAATACTTCATCCCCTGCTTTCTTAATTAAATATATCATATTTGCATTAAAAAATAATACTACTAATATAACTGATAAACCTATTACAAATAATTTTAATACCTGCAATGCTATATTTTTTGTCTTCTTTTTTGTCAATTTTTTATCATCTGCCATATAATATAATAATATATTTTTATACATATTTTAACTATGATTTGTTAATGTTAATGTGGCTAAACCATTTTCTATAGATAATATATTATACTGTTCTTCCATAATAATTAAATCATAATTGTATAAATAAATATTCCATTGTGGTTTATTTACACCCAAATAATTTCCATTTGTATCACATAGTGGAAGTAACTGTGCTGAAGTATCTAATGGTGGAATTATAGTTTGATATGCAAAATCTATATGTTTATAATGAATTAAATTCTGAAAACCATTTGGCTGATTTGAATATGGATTAGTATTTAATCCAAAATTATAAAAATATAATCCTTCAGAATAACTGCCATTTGATCTATAAAATCTCTCTATCTTATTCAATACTGAACTATTCAGTGTATTTTCTCGTAATTTTCCGTCAAATAATAATCCCCAATATTCTAATATATTTTTATTATTTTCACTATGTGATGGACCTGATATTAAAGGATTAACACCTGAAAGATCATTTTCTTTTTGTCTTAATACAATACCTTTCGTATCATTCGCTCTAATATTTTTGCAACTAAAACTATATGGAAAATATGGTGGTGAGCGTAACATATTTTGTCCTACATAAAGAGCTCCTATATTTGTCAAACAAAATGATATATCATTTTTATATGCTTCACTTGTATAATAACTATTACATGCTAAACGACAAGGCGGGGCATCTGTGGCTAATCCGCCGCCAGTATCATTATTATTATCTATCGGTATAGGTTTACGCGGCTCACTAGATAGAAAATTTGTAGGAAATCTTGCTGATTTTCCTTGATCACTATCTGGATTCATACTTTTAGAATTTGGACCTGCATTATTATATAATGATCTTAAAGGAAATGGTATTATATTTTTATATTCCCAGTTTGTATAATTACTCCATTGATTTCGTAAATTAACATCTGATCTTCTAAAAAACCACATCCAACTTTTAACTAACCCTGCTGAATAAAATCTTGTTGTTGCATTTTGTTTTGTAGCAACTGATAAAAAAGATCTTTCGTGTATCTCTTTATATAAAAAACTTTGCTTATGTGATCTCAAAAGTCTCTGTTCTTCTTTGTCTAAAAAGCCATATGTAGCAATTAAATGTTGATCTGCTAACCAATTTGATGGTATAAAAGATGATGCATTTGCTGATCCTTCTTCACGTAATGCTGCTGCTTGTAAATAAGCTTGATTTAAAACACCTTTCTGAGTTGTAAAAAGATATAGCTGATATAAAGGATCAACTGAATTTCCACCAGCTGTACTTATAAATCCTGGTTGTGAATATGAAATATCACTTCTAATACTATCATTAAAAAAACTTGCGTCATAACTACGTACTGGTATATTATTTTGATATTTTTTTTCAAATGTTTCTGACTTTCTAATACCCTTATTTATATTACTCCAATATCTTGCAATATAATCTCTTACATTTCTTATTATAAATAATTCTCTTATTGGACGACATCTTATTCTTATACGCAATTCATTTGATGTTAAAGATACCAATGGAAATGCTTCACTTACATTAGACATATACCAAGGGTTTAAAGGTATACATAATTGTCTACTTAAAATTGATGGAGATAAATTTCCTTCAGAACTTGTATAACTACCTGAAAGTAAAGCTTCTTTTGTTAATAAATTCCAATCTGTATATACTATACTTACTGGCTGTTCTACACGACAGCATCTACAATGAAATTTTGCTGGCCGCGGCGGTGGCGGCAGCGGTTGCTGTTGAGGTTCATTTATTTTAGGGCCACATTTATTTTTGTTTTCGTAACCTATATTCATAGATGGAGCATATGAAGAAAAATGTTTTGGTAAACCTGTATCATTATCTGGACATGCGGGAGGCCAATCAGTATTGTCATTTTGGTGTTTTATTAGCCAGTCTCCTGTTTCATATGCTATTATAGGACCACATTTATTAAACATAGTTTGACTAAAAGGACCTCCTACAATAGCATTACGACCAAAAGTATATGTATGTAAACAATGTGGATAATGTCCTCTATTATTTAATACATTTGCAGGATCATTCATTTCTGGTATATTACCTGTCATTTGATCAAATAATTTTTGTTTAGCAATACTAAAATCTCGTCTGGCCATATTTTGTAAATATGTACCTGAATATTTTTGTATAACTGCACCCCCAATTGTTATATTAATTTCTTCTAATAACTGAGTACCTAAATTTTCAATCCATCTAAATTCATATGGTTGACAATATATCTTTTTATTTGCCTTGTATACACCTTTATTTAATGGATCTAAATTAAATGGACTTGCAAATTGTATTGAACTTATATCTGATGGTGCAACCCATATTGGACTCCATATATGAGGAAAATTAATAACAAAAAAAGTATCTATTATTAAATCTCCCCATCTTGGAAAACTAAAATCAAATGTACTTGATAAATTTTCCTGTAAAATTCCTTGGCCTCGAATATCTATTCTAAATTTTTGTAATCCAAAATTTGTATATTTTTTATATGTTGCTTTAAAAAATGTTTTTTTTGGATTGCCATTTAATATTACATTCATATTTCCATATGAGATTAAATTTAATAATCCGCCACCCATTTATATTATCAGAATATAAATTATATTTATATTCTGATATTTATATTTATCTAACGAACAAATACTAATCCTGCTATGCCATTTTCTATATGTATTATATTATATCTTTCTTCCATTATATGTAATGTATAAGTATACATATATTGATCTGTATATTGTTTATTAGTTGTTACACTTATATCTTCATAATTAGGCATACCATGTACTAAATTATTATTACAAGTTACAGAAATACTAAATGTTTGATCTTCTTTAGCAATAATATCTCCCCCTGCTGTAATTAATTCATAACTACCCTTACGATCTGGAAATAATACTGTTATATCCCAAAAAACATTATTAAATTTTGACATATTAATAGCACCACTTGGTTGATATACAAATGGATCTGTATTTAAACAAAAATTATAATAATAAACTCCTTGATTACCTGAACTATTACTTTTAGTATATAATTCAGCATATTTCCAAATAACTGAATCTCTATTTTCTTCTCTTACTGTTTTATCAAAATATAATCCCCAATTTATCATTATATCCTCTAGATCTCTAATATAATAAGTTGTAGTCCAATATAATTGTTGTAATGTACCATCTATTGGACATCCGGGTTCACAAATATCATTTACAATATCTTGATATATATCACTTTTAGGTACAGCTGATAAACCCTGATATGGCCAATTTGTATAATTATTCCACTCATTTCGTAAATTTACATCCGATCTTTGAAAATACCACATCCATGACACCACTAATCCACCTGTTTCTATTTTTAATGTTCTATTTCCTACTATATTATATATATCATGTTCATGAACTTCTTTAAACAAAATTGATTTACAATTTTCTGCATAATCTCTCCTCTCTTCTTCATCTAAAAATCCATAATTACCAATTAGATGTACATCTGCAAAAAAATTTAACAAATCTGCTGGACTTTCATTTAATTGTTCAGATCCAATACCATAATACACTTTTGTTTGTTCTGATAAAAATGGAATTTGTATTGTACCTGCTTCTTTACTTGTCATCATTTGCATACATGCTGGTTGATTTAATCCTAATACATGTGTTACAGGACACATTTTATTGGGTGGCTCTTTAAGAAATAAATTCATCTGATATGCCTCATATTGACAATCTGGTTTAATATATTGTGGTTCTAATACTGTTCTTATCGTATCACAACTTTCATTATTATTACAAGCTTGACAATTTAATACTTTATCTATATCAGTATTTGACATTCCCGCTCCCGACACGTCCAGCGTATTTATTCTAACCTCTGCAAGTGTGTCTTTTACCTGCATATCAAGCTGATTTTGAACACCTAATACATTACGTACAACCCATAAATCATTTACAGGTTTAATTTCAATTTCTATTTTTAAATTAGTATATTGCATAGCAATTAAAGGTGTTGCTGTTTTGGATGATAATGTTGACCAAATATTGATTGGAACAAACAATTGTCTACCTCGAATTGATGGTTCTAAACCATATAACATTACATTTTGATTACTAAATATGTCTGACTGTTGACGTGTCTGTTGTATTTGTATCATTTCTAAAAACTCTGGACTAAATATATCTGATAAATTATTATTAGTAATTAAATTATTATTTATATTATTTCCATTTCCATTTCCATTTCCATTTGTTTTTGTATCTTCAAGTAATGAACCATAATATGCTGCATTTGGATAATTACCATTTCTATTTGAATAATTTGCAGGATCATTTAATTCTGATACATTTCCTACCATTCTATCAATTAATTCTTTTTTATCACTAGAAAAATCTCGTGCTATCATATTACTTAAATATTGTCCACTAAATTCTTGTAATAAAGTTTCATTTGCATAAACACTTATTTTATTTATCATTTGAATTCCGATATTTTTTATCCATTTAAACTCATAAGGAAAACTATAACTTGCTTGAGAATCTCGATTGGCGTCTGTTACTTTACTTGTATTAAACGTATAACATGTATTACACTTTTGACTCTGACAGTGCCAACAAAAATTATCACTGCCCGCGCAAGGCGTGGCGCCGCCACAAATAGTATTAAATGTGTCATTTGATACTGTTACTGAGTCAATTGATGAACCTATTAATGTACGACATGATGAACAAATTGGATATAATGGCAAATTTGATAAAATAGGACTCCATATATTTGGAAGTGTTAAACTAAAATAAGTATCTAATAGTAAATCTCCATGTCTTGGTATATTAAAAGTATAAGTTGTTGTAGAATTATGATTCAATCTGGTAGTACCTTCGGGATTTATTCGAAATTTTTGTTGTCCAAAATTTGTATATGATTGAAAAACTTTTTTAAAAAAGGTTTTTTGAGGATTTCCAACTAATATTAAACCTTCTTCTCCTACTGACAATAAATTTAATACTCCACCAACCATTTATATCTATTCTTTATATAAATTTTAAATACTTATATAATATTATTATAATGGAAATGCATAAAAAGCCATACCACCTGAAAATACTAAAACATTATAACATTCTTGCATTATATGCATATCAAATGTATAATCACCATCTGTAAATGTTGGATTATTAAACCCAAAAACTGCACCTCCTGGTTGTAATTGAGCTGAATCACCCGGCCATCCTTTACTTTGATATGATGAACGAGTATTACATACATCTGGTACAGGGAAAACATCACCTGCTGTTATTGTATCTTTATTTATATCATTAACAAAGTCTCGCGATAATGGTGCTGATGGATTTAATTCTCTAAATGGTTGAATTGTTGTATATTCAAATACTACTTCACTAAACTTTCTTAAATTAAATGCTCCTCGTGGTTGTATGCTATTTAATTCATGATCTATCCAAAAATTATATGAATACAATCCTTCTTTAGAATTTCCTGGTGTTTTAATATAATGTTCTAAATATAAATTTATACCAACTGGCATTGATTCTTCTCTTTGTACACCATCACAATACAACGCCCAATCAATCATAATATTTTTTCTATTTTCTGGATGCACTGGACCTCCAATATACATACTACATATATTGAACTGTCTTGGACATAATGCTTTACATGGTGTTATATATGGAGCTTGTGTATCTTCCAAAGTATATAAAGATGCCCGTAAATCTAATGTAAGAATACAAGGATATGGCATATGTTTATAAGGCCAATTTGTATAATTACTCCATTGATTCCGTAATACAACATCTGATCGTCTAAAAAACCACATCCAACTTGCCACAACATTATTATTAACTACCAGTTCACGGTTTGTGCCAACTGCATAAGGAACTGTTTTCTCTTGAACTTGTCTTACTAAATATTTTTGAGGCAAGCCAACAAATTCTCTTTGTTCTTCTTCACCTAAAAATACATTTGTTACAACAAGATGAATATTTTGATTCCAATTTAATGATCTCCCTACATAAAATAATTCACGCATTTTTTTAAATGCATCTTGTTTAGATCTAAAAACATTTTTATCATATATAAATTCACCAATACATGCATTTCCTTGCATTTCTAGCGATGGTATCCCTGTTGATTGTGTATATTCTGAGGTTAGTTTTACTCCATTAACTCTAAGCGGTGGTGTTTCTAAAAAAAAACTCCAATTATATCTTTCATCATTAAAATTTGGTCTAATAAAAGGAGGATTATAATATTTAAATACATTTGCTGGTGTAAGTCCATGTTTATCAAAGCTCGTAATTATACCTGTTTTAGAACAGCAATTATTAACAAATCTTTCAAAATAATCTAAATCTCTTACTACTATTAATTCTGATAAAGGTCTGCATTCTACTATTATACTTAATTTTGAATAATATAATGCACATAACGGCAAACTTAAATATGACGATGAAGTATGCCAAATGTTAATTGGCACATATATTATTCTTCCACGAATTGATGGTTCTAATCCTTCAGCTGCTTCTCTTGCAGTTTCACTACCAGTACCACCTCTTGATCTACCTCTCCATTTTGATGCTTCATCTAATAAATTTTGATCAGTTATATTTATATTCCATGTAACATTTGGATAATTTCCATTATTTGTATAAGCATCCTCTGGCTTATTTATTGATGGTACATTTCCTATCATTTCATTAAATATTTCTTTTTTTCCATCTGCTAGATCCCTTTCAGATCTACATAATAAATAATCTCCAGAAAATTCTTGAATAACTCTCCCATCTATACAATATTTAACTTTCTTCACTAAATTTGTTCCTAAATCTTCAACCCATCTAAACTCATAAGGTTGACAATATAATTCACTTAAACTACGATAATTTTTCCGGGTTGAATGAGTTTTACTACTATCCTTTTCAAGTGGCATACAATAAATTGGACTATAAATATCAGGAATATTTATAGCAAATACAGCATCTAATAATAAATCACCATTATATGGTATATCAAATTCAAAACTACTATCTTCAAATAAAGATAATCTATTTAAATGAGTATAATTTAATTCAAAACGTTGTAAACCAAAATTTGTATATTTAGCATATGTTGATTTAAAAAATCTCTTAGATGGGTTGCCATTTAATATTACATTCAACTCACCTACAGCTACTAAATTTAATAGCCCACCACCCATTTATACTATAATACTATATATTCTGTATTTTTAACTAGTATTATTTTAATTGTATATATATAATGAGTATTCAAGCAATTAAAGATACTACCAAATACACCTCTCAGAAATTCTTAAATCATGCTAAAAATTTATATAATATCTCGCGTGATAAAAAAATTAGATTTATATCACTCGCTGTTATTATTGCACTTGTTATTGGAATATATTTTTGGATATACAGAACTATACATCTTAAACAAAGTAATTGCAAGGTTTTAAGTAAAGTATATAATTCTACACCTACATTAGCATCTATTCCTTCTAATTCCCCTTATTTAGTAAGAGATTTTTATATTAAAACTGCTTATAACTGCTGTGCAACAGGACAATTTAAAAATGATTTTGTTGGATTATGTGCCTTAAGAACTTGTATCCAACAAGGCGTTAGATGCTTGGATTTTGAAATTTATTCAATCAATAATACACCAGTTGTTGCCGTATCATCTATTAATGATTTTAGTGTTAAAGAATCATTTAATAGTATTCCTATGGCTGATGTTTTTAATCTTATACTAAATATGGGATTTTCAAATCAACATTGTCCTAATCCTAATGATCCACTTATTTTACATTTTAGATTAATGAGTAAAAATGTACCAATGTATACTAATCTAGCTAATCAAATCAGTAGTTTATTAAATTCTAGAGTTTTAGGTGTTAACTATAGTTTTGAAACTGGTGGCAAAAATTTTGGAGCATTTCCTATTACTAATTTTCTCGGAAAAATTATTATCTTTGCTGATGCAACTAATCCTATTTATCAAAAAACCAAATTAGATGAATATATTAATGCTGCCACTGGTACTCCTTTTTTTAGATCATTACAATTTCAAGAAGTTAAATTTACACAAGACTTAACATTTAAAGATTTTAATAAAAAAAATATGTCTATTGTAATGCCTGATTGGAGTGCTAATGATAAAAATCCTAATTTTAATATTGCACGACAATATGGTTGTCAAATGATTGGAATGTCTTTTCAAAATTTTGATAGTAATTTAGAACATTATAATGCATTCTTTGATGGTAATAAAACTGCTTTTGTTTTAAAACCTAAAGAGTTACGATTTGTGCCAGTTACTGTTGATGTTCCTCCTGCTTCTCCACCCAATTACTCATTCCAAGCTAGAGCTGTTACTAATGATTACTATAACTATAGAATCTAATTATTTTCTCTATATTATATAATGATTTCTGGTAATAATAAAAATAATTCTATTTTGTTAGATAAAGAACTTAAAATTTTAAGAAATGCTGTTGAAGTTGCTGAAAAAAAAAATATGATTGCTGCTAAAACGCCTACTACTAAGGTTATATATGATTTATTAGAACAATTTTTACGTTCTAAAAAATTAATATGTTATGGTGGTACAGCTATTAATAATATACTACCTAAAGCTGATCAATTCTATGATAGAAATATTGAACTTCCTGATTATGATTTTTTTACAACTGATGCTATTAATACTGCAAAACAATTAGCAGATATCTATTATAAATATGGCTTTGATGAAGTTGAAGCTAAAGCAGGAATTCATTTAGGTACTTATAAAGTTTTTGTTAATTTTATGCCAATTGCTGATATTACTGAAATACCTAAGGAACTATTTAATAATTTACAAAAAAATTCTATTATTGTTAATAATATACATTATGCTCCACCAAATTATTTACGAATGGCTGCTTATCTAGAATTATCTCGTCCAAATGGTGATGTATCTAGATGGGAAAAAGTATGGAAACGTTTAACATTATTAAATATAAATTATCCTATAAATGTTAATAAATGTAATATTAAGGATTTTATTAGAAAATTTGAAGATATTAATTATGATTCTAACAGTATATATAAGATTGTTCTTAATAGTATCATTAAACAAAAACTTATCTTTTTTGGAGGATATGCATTATATCAATATGGTAAATATTTATCCCAAAATCAAAAAAAGTTATTATCTCAAAATCCTGATTTTGATGTTCTAGCTATTGATCCTGAAAAATCTGCTAAGATTATCAAAAATGATTTACATAATAATAATATTAAAAATGTATCGATTATTAAACATCGGAATGTTGGAGAAATTATTCCTGAACATATTGAAATTAAAATAAACAAGGATACTATTATTTTTTTATTTAAACCATTAGCTTGTCATAGTTATAATTCAATTAAGATTAATAATAAAATTATTAATATTGCTACCATTGATACTATGTTAAGTTTATATTTGGCATTTATTTATATTAATAGACCTTATTTTGATGAAGACCGAATTTTATGTATTGCACAATATCTTTTTTATATTCAATTTAAAAATCGCTTAAAACAAAGAGGTGTTCTAAAAAGATTCTCTACAAGTTGTTATGGTGAACAACATACATTAGATGCCATTAGAGCTGAAAAAGCTTTTTTATACAATAAATTCAAAAACAAAACTTGTTCCAAAGAATATGAAAAATATTTTTTAAGATATATTCCTAGTCAACCTGATAAGTGTAAAAAAACTATAAAAAATAAAACTAAAAAAAATAAAACTAAAAAAAATTAATCAAAATATAAATATTGCTTTTAACTATCTAATTTTTATGTAGGAATAGAAATTTAACACTACTTTTATCTGTAATGTCTGTATAACAGGGATATAGTTTATATCCTACTTTCTTTTGAATTGATAATTTATTTTGATAATATAACTCTTGTAAATTATTTAATAATCTAATCTCTTTATTACTATTTGATGTTGTTACAGATACTTCATAAAATCCTCTTGTATTCACTTTAGGTGTTTGAGGATGCCTCTTAATTAATTTTTTTTCAACTAAGTTCTTACAATATTCTATTACTTCTTCATATTTATCAAATACTTCAAATAACAACTCATCTTCATAAACTGATCCATTTGAACTAGATGATTCTTCACTTGTTCTCGATTGGCTCTTCATAACATTAAATGTTGGTATAATTACTAACTCATCTTTAATAAACTTAGTTGTATTGGATGTCCATGGTAATGTTTTATCCATAAACTTGCTATCCCAATGCGCCTTATACCTATGAATTGTTTCAATATTTGTAAATATAATGCTTTTATTATTATATTTATATCCAGTTACTCTTCCTAATAATCCTTGAATAATAGATGAATCATTTACCTGTTTTGCTTTTCTTTCATACATAATTCCTAGATACTCTGTAAATTCTAATGTAATGGCACATCTTAGCTTTTCCTTTACTAAAATAAATGTATCTTTTGTAGGTTTAATTTTTATTATATCATTTATATCTGTAAATTTCTCTGTTTGATCATAACATTTAATAATACAATCATCCATTATCATATTTAAAAATTCTTTTACATATTCTTGTTCTATTCCTTTTTTTGTTCTAATTATATGACATTTTGGTTCATCATAATTTTCTGTAATAGTATTTTTTAACTCTATATAGTTATCTAACACTTGAATAATCTTTTCACATGTTTCTTTTATAAATTCATCTAAATTATCATATGTCAAATTTAGATGAAGTGATTTTTCTTGTACCAGTAATTCTAAGTTATCTTGTTGAAGTGTTTTACACTCTATTTTTGAAATATAACATGATGTCTCAATTATAAATTTTTTTAAAGATTCTATATCTTTATCAATTATTGCACTATCTTCACACTCTTCAAAAATATTCTTATATGTATTAGTAATTTCTTTAATTATACTATGACCTGAAAGATCTTTATACTGATATACTTTTCCATTTTGTAAAAGATCAAAACAACTTGTATAACCTTCGCCTGGTTCAATTATAAATTGAGCAATTGAATCGCTATTCCATGATTGCAAATCATATGCTGTTCCATCAGGAGTTGCTGTTATCTCTATAATTTTTATATCATTTTTATACAAAACATCTTCTTGTGTTAATTTTAATTCATTCCAAACGCCTGCAATTGTTTGGTCTCCTTTTGCTGCAATTTGTACTTCATCCATAAGAATTAATACATTTTTTAAATTTCTTATCTTATTAAGGAAATTTCCTTCAAGTTCTGTTCTATGATATATATTATCTTTAAGTAAATCAGGAATACGTTTTCTAGTTTGTTCACGCCAATCTATGGATGAAAGTCCTGTCAATATAAATGTATTACGTGGATCAAATATATATTCTTCATCAATTGCCAACTGATGAATAATTTCTTGTAAAATTCCTGTTTTACCTGATTGTGTTAAAGCATAAATTTGGGTTATAACAATTTTTGGATCTTTTATACTTTTTTCTATAATTTTCTGTGCTGCTTCTTGTTGATTATAATATGTTGGTGCAAGTTTTTCTTCCTCCGTTAAACGTTCGATATTCAATTCTAATTCTTTTTTTGTTCTTAAAATTGATCTTTTTTCTTTATCAGTATAATTAACAGATTTCCTTTCAGTTATTTTAAGATTCGTTTCTGTCAATTCACTCATATTTTTTTATCGGTATATATTCTATACTATTTATTTTTTCAATTTTCTGTTATATTAAGCTGGGTTTGATTACATAATTTCTTAATTATTTTATTACCATTATCATTTAAGTCAGATGTGCAATTTTTAACTAACTTCATATATTCTTCTTGTTCTCTAGGATTTTGTTTCCAATTAGGATGTTCAGCAACCCATTTTTCTAAACTTTTTTGTTGCATATGAGTAACTTTCTTTAATGCATTTTTCAATTTTGAATTATCGTCATCTATTTCCCATTGAGAATTTCCTCTATTATTTCCTTCCTCTGATTTTATATACACTATCTCTCGTTTAACATCAGTACAATGCAACGGTCTTTCATAAACAGATAATTTATTCATATTTTCAATAAAAATATTTGAAACACCTTCACTAAGGCCTTTATTTTTTGTTATTAATAGGTCTCCTAATGTTACTTCAATTTTCTTAATAAATTGTTCCATAGTTATTGCTTCTTTGCATTGTTCATTTAAAAATATATTTATATTTAATTTTTGTTTATTTATAGTATTATTGTTACCAACTCTTGGTATTAATTCATTTATTTGATCATGCATTTGTTTCTGCTGCTCATACATTTGACTTTGCATTGTTTCAAATTGTTTAAATAATAATGATTTTATTTCAGTATTTTCTTCAACTAATTTTAAAATTAACTCTTTTGACACATCTTCTTCTTTATTTAAATTTTTCTCTTTTTTTTCAAGAATATATTTACATTTCTTTTTATGATTATATAATGATGCTCTATAAGGATAAATTTTTCCACATTCACAAATATATTGATTTTCTATTTTTGCATTTTCTTGCAAAATCGTTGTATTTTTGTTGTAATTTGTTGTATTTTTATGTTTTGATGTTAATAAATGTTTTTCAAAATTATATTTATTACTTGTATAAAAGGCGCATGGAATGCAACAAAAATTTTTTGCATTTTTTTCTTGCCGATCTTGCAAAAAAATTGTCATTTTGTTGTATATTTATACAACACAAAAAAATGCCTAAATTGATTTTTAACATAATTTTTTTTATCAATAATAATTTTAACAATTCAATAATTATTATTTTGTAGCATTATTGCTGTTATTTAATTTTTTCATATATTTTTTGAAATTTTTATTTTATTTTATTTTACAAATATTTTTTTTGAATATTTTTATTGAATTTTATAAATTTTTATTTTCAAAATAATTTTTAAATTTTTAAAATAAAAATTTTTTAAAATTTTTTAAGTATGTTTAAACAACTTATTTAAAAAACTTTATAGCTCAGAATATCATTTAAAAAATTTTTTATTATTTTAAATAATGTTAATAACATCTTTTGTTCTTTAATATATTTTGGTAATATATTATTCATTCTACAATGTATTTCAATAATAATAATAATAATAAATGTTATTATCTCGCGTATTCTAAATAATAAAAAATCATAAAATTTCCATGAATTTATATATGAACAATATTTACTATTATTACCTTTTAAAAAATATGTCATATCATCTATGCTTTCAAATACCCGTTTCCATATATCTGGTTCATTTTTAATTAATAAAGAATTAATAATTTTTTTACTATATAATGGCGTTAAGAATAAACAAGGATAATTGTTTTTTTTAAAAATAAAAGGAGTAAATCCATCGCAATATTTATTTTTATAATTTATTTCGCCATTAATTAAAAAAGGTAAAAATGTAGATCTACATAATATATCTTGAAATTCTGATTTAGATTTATAAGATGATACCACAACATGTTTACACCTTACTGTATCATAATATGTAATATAAAGTCTATTATTAATTTTTGATAAATCTATCTCTCTAGATACATTATTAATGATATTTTGGATAATACATAATTTATTTTTTTTTCTAATAGATTTTATTATTTTATTATAATAAAATATAAATATATCTAATCTATTAATTAAATATAATGATCCAAGTAGTGCACCGGCACTACATCCTGATATTTTATTAACAATTGTTAAATTTCTTTTTTCTAATTCTTTCAATACTAGTAGATGGCCATAATTATAAGCACTGGCAAATGCCGCTCCATCAATTATTAAATCTAATTTATTAGGAATATCTATTTCAGTATTATCTAATATTGCATTTATATAATTAATATATGACATTATTTGTTATTAAAATATATTAAAATATTATTTATATACTTTAATATGAATGTAAATAATAGACCGACTTGGGATGAATATTTTAGTGAATTAATTAAATGTACGGCTAGACGATCAAGTTGTAAAAAATTACATGTAGGATGTATGTTAATTAAAGATAATAGAATCATATCTCAGGGTTATAATGGATTTATTGCAGGATGTCCTCATGAGTCATATGAATTAAATGGTCATGAAATAGGAACAGTACATGCAGAACAAAATGCAATTGTAGATTGTGCAAAGCGTGGTGTTTCATGTAATAATTGTATAGCATATATTACCCATTATCCTTGTTTTAATTGTACAAAGTTATTAATTAGTGCAGGAATCAAAGAAATTAAATATATTGAAGACTATAAAAATGATAATCTAGTAAGTAAATTATGTAAAAATGCTAATTGTTCTATAATTAAATTATAAATCTTGTAAATATTTTAGTCCTTTTATCATTACAAGATAAAATAAAGCAAACATTATACTATTAAATACATATCCTGATAACTTTGGCATTCCATCTTTATTAAATAAGTTTGGTAAAAATGTTAACATATTTTTTCTAATAATAGGTAATTGAAATAAAAAATATAAAATAGCAATTAATATAGGTATTTGTAAACTTTGGTAGATATATTCTAAATTATCATTATGATTTTGTTTTTTTTTACTTTCAATGATAATTTTTTCTTTATTTAATATATTTCCTATATAATCATTTGTTTTATCTTGATTAGGAATATGCCCAGCTTGTGTTTGTATATCATGTTGAATATGTGATGTTGTTTGAGGAAGATCTCTTGATGGTAAAACAGTTGCTCCTGCTGCATTAGCCTCTTTTAAGACAGAAGTTAATTGTGATGTATAATCAATTGGTGCAATATTAGAAGGATTATTTTGTCGTTCAGTATTTAGTTGTTGTCCATAATTTTCAATCTTAATATTTTCTGAATTTTGCAAATTAGGTAAAGTAGGTTCGGTAGCTTGTGGTTGAATTGGTGCTGTATTAATATTAGAACTTACAGGTAATTGATCTAATGATGTAGTATTAGAATCAGACATTATATATATTAAAGGAATTATATATATAATTGATTACGCAATTTAATTTTCACCCATTGTTACAATAGTTTTTTTATCATTACATTGTGCATGATTAATATTATACTTATAACATTTATCATTAAATCCAAATATTTTATTTTTTATTTCATGCATTGGTGGAGCTTTAAATACTAAACAATTTCTTTCTTGACATGCTTTTCTAAAAAAACTAGCTAGTCCAAGTCCTAATAATATAGATATTACATATTTTCCTCGTTCACTATTAATTATACTTTTAATATTAAACTTCATATATTATAATATACTATTTTTTTTCGGAAATTCCATCCTGTATTGGTATTGAATATATTTTACTTTTATCAGAAGGACATTCAACTAATTCTGGAGAGAAACTAAAACAATTATTTAAATAATCTTTATATTGGATCATATTACTATTTTCAGGAGTAGGATATACAAATATAATAGTTGGTGTTGGTTGATACATATATACTAAAAATATACCAATTGCTAAACTTATAAAAAATATCTTAAAATTAATAAAATTACTAAACATTATATATTATAATTATAATATATTGTATAGATAATTGGTTTAATAATTAAATTTGAAAAGAAATAATTTTATTTTCTGTATTAGGATCTATAGTTATTAATTCATCAAAATTATATTTATTTTGTATTAAATTATAAGTATTATCTTTTTCATTATAATATACATATTGTTGTCTATATAAAAGTTTTTGTATATCATTAGATATTATACTTATTCTATTGATAAACAATTCAACAGCTTCTTTAATTAGTTGATCTGTTTCAGATATTTCATAGTTTACAATTAGTTCTTTAAACTTCTTAATTTCTAAATCTATTATAGTAGTTAATTTTTGAATATCTTTAATATTTTTTGAATTATCAAGTAAATCAATATAGTAATTAGTAGTTTTTTCATATAATTTTGCTAAATCAACAAGATCAGATTTTAATTTTTTAAAATTCTCTAATGTTTTTTCTTCAGTTTCAAGTAAAAAAAGGTAATTTAATTTTGTCTTAATTATATCTTCTTTAAGTTTAACTAAATTATTGTAATTATTATTTAATTTAAAATTAATATTAGCATAAAAACCAGTTTGTAACTTAATATCTAATTTACACGATTTATCTGGATTACCACATTTTGCTGATAGAATATTTCCATTTTTTTCAAAAATTGTTCCTCCAATTTGATTACATACAATACATTTGGGTTTGATTAAATTAAATTTTTCTTTTTTTTCACTTAAAGTAAGAGAGTCATCTCTAATAATTTTATCTTTAGTTTTTCTAAGTATTTTTTCATAACTACCTTTAAGTTTATAATATTCTTGTATTGCATTATCAAAACTAATAGTTTTATTTGTAGTTTTACTTGTAGTAGGCTTTTTGGATGATATAGTTATTTTAGATGATGGAACAGTTTGTGATACTTTACTTGTCATTATATATAATAAATTAATTTAAATTTTAAAATATTTAGTAAATTAATATAGATATTATATTAATGGTAAATCAGTAATTAATGTTTGATTTTCTTTACGTTTTTCATTAGAAATCTTATGTAGTTTAGTAAATAAATATTGTTTTTTATGTTTTTCTTTAATCATTTTTTCTTCAGGAGTTAATTTACCTTTATATCTATTATATAAAAATAATACAATCCCTGTTGCTAAAAATAAAAAACAAAATATATTAACAAATATGGTAATATATCTATCCTTCCATCTTCTTATTTCTTTAAGAGATGATCTAATATAAAATTTTGTATTAATATCTGCTAAATTTGGTTTATCCATTAATATTAATAATTTGTTAAAAAAAATTATTAATATTATCTATAATGGCAACTCAAAGTCCAAATTTATCATTATTGTTATTTATTGGATTAACAATTATTTACTTTATCTTTCAGTATAAAACTGAAGAAAAATATGGGAGTGCATTATATTCAATTTATATAATTAGTGTTGTAAGTCTTCAATTATGGTCAAATATGTTAGTAACAAAGGGATTATGTGGTTCAATTCAAAGTAAACCAGCTATTGTATATACAATTGTTCCCTGGTTAATTATATTTGGTTTAATTAATTTAGGATTAATTTTATTTCCATCATGGTTAATGCCTTTTTCAAATACTTTTGGATATGCAATAATAAAATGGCTAGGAGGTCTGGATGATGTAATGTCTAAAGTAATAAAATCTAAAGATCAAGTACCGGGTAACAAAAATCTTTCTGAAACTTTAGGAGATTTATATAATAATCCATCACTATTAATTAATCAGATTCCTAATGCTACAATAGGATTTGATAATTTTTGGAATGAATTAAGTAAAGGAGGTTTATTAACATCAGAAGCAGGACAATATAGAGATAAATTCTTACAGTTAATAAGACTTAAAAATATTATTTCTAAGTTTATATGGTTTACTTTAACAGGATTATTAACAGTAAGTACAAGTTATAATTATTTAGTTAAATCATCATGTAATTCAAATGTTAAAGATATGGAGAGAAGACATGCAGAATATCAACAATTAGTTAAAGATAATAGTGAGAATGAACAAGAACCCAGAGTTTATGTAGATTATGGTCATTAATATCGTTGATAATATAAAATAAATAAATATGCAAATATAGCTATAATAATTACAAATAACCATATAGGTAAAATAGTAGCATTTCTTTTTCCTAATCCAAAGTTTCTTATTGTTCCATTTTTAGTAAATAAAAAACTAGGTTTTAATAAAGTAAATATTACAAATATGATAATAAATATAATTATTGCTGAAGAAATAGAATGGTTTTTAATAAAATTCATTATATAATTATATATTTTTTTTTTTAATTAAAATGGATATATTAAAATCTATTTTAATTATTCTTCATCAAAAATATTATATTGTTCCTCATAATCATCGTCAAATAAATCATTATCTTCTCCCATAAAATGTGTTAAACTATATTCTTCTTGATCTATTTCTTGTGCTATTCTACTTTCTTCTTCTAAATCATATGCATAAATATTTTTATTTTGTTCACTAACTCCTTTTTGTTTGGCAATTTTACGATCTCGAATTAATTCTTCATCTAATTGTTCTCTTTCTTCATCATATGTTTCTTGCACATATTGGGTTAGACCTTTTTGCAATCCTTTACCCCATCTTTCTAATTTTTGATTCTTAAATATATTTTCTACTTCTCTTTGCTCATCAGTTAAACTTTTTAATCTATCAGTTATATCACTCTTTTCCTTTTCTTTAGATATTCTAATTTTAGATTCTATTGATTCTTTATTATAATCAATAATAGATTTGTCACTACATAATATATTTGTTATGGTATATAAATATTTTGCTAAAACATTATATTTTTCTTTCTGAAAACCAGCAATTGTAGCTTTTAATATTTCAATATCTTGAGGAGTAGTTTGTTCAGTATATTCTTCTTCTGTCTCTGGAGGTTGTAAAGTATCATCTAATAACTCACTTTTTTGTTTTGGTACTAATAATTCCTCTTTCATTTTGCTAGGTTCTTCTGTAGTTGATTCTATATAATAATTAAATAAGAATATAATATAATATTTGTATAATAGTTGTACTGTTCTATAATCAAATATTGATAATATTTCTGTATCACCTATATTTTTAGTACTAAAAAAGGGCGTAATATTTGCAAATTGTTTAATTTCTTGGCATTTTTGCATAACATTTTCTAATATTTCTTTTAATTCATTATTACCATAAAAGGTTTTAATATGTTTATAATATTGATTAATAATATTTAATAAATCTTGATTATGACGTTCAGATAATTTCCAATGTTTTGGAATATTAAAACTATCAAAAGCTACTTCATTTAGTATCATATTAGGTATAATATTAATTAAATTATCTAATGAATTTTTAATAAAATTTACGATTTTATAGGTAGTTGCGTCATTATCATTAATATAATTACTAGTTATTATTTCAAAATCTATTATATTTTCTAGACAATTTTTAAAATTAGTAAATTCAGTTTTATTAAGATTAGTATTTAATTGTACAAAATTAATAATATTTTGCATCATTTTAAATGTTTCTAATTGTAAATAATTTCTAAGAGCACGTCCTGCACTATCATCAGAATCAACAATAGAATATCGATCTGTTAGAGATATTAAATTAGTTATTAATAACTTTGGAAAAATAGATTTATCATCTTCATTGGTTTTAACTAATAAATCATGAAATAGTTCAACAATATTGTGTACAGTATTACTTAAATTTAAAGTTAATTTATTTTTAGTATTAATTATCTGTAATAATTTATCTAATAATAAAGTGTCATAATTAATTCCTTCTTGTTTTAATTGTTCTATTTTTTCTTCAATAGTTTGAAATTCACTGTCTGGACTATCTAGACCACATGCTTTTTTAATTTCATCACTTAATTCTAAAGTTTTACTTTTACAGAATACAATAAATGCTCTATAAATAGTATCTTTAGAAAATTGTGATGGTAATGCAGGATATAGTTGTGCAGTATTAGTTGGATCATAAAAAAGAGATGGAGTAGATAATGTTTTAATATCATATAACATGTTTCCTAGAGCTGATACTATATCATTAGACTGTAGAATAGATGAATTTTTTTGTGTAAAATAATAATTAACATTAGGATTTTCTGAATTACAACATGTATTTTCAATAAATGCAGTATTTGCTTTATTGGTAATTAAAGGATCTTGTTCTTTTATAATTTTATCAATATTAGATTGAATAGATAATCCAAATTCGATTTGTCGATTTCTTAAGATTGATATTAATTCTTGTTGTTTAGGATCACCAATTTTAATAAATTGTGCAAGACTACTAGTAAATCCTTCTGATAAAGGATATGCTTTTACATTAAAACTATGTAATGGAGGAAAAAATCCATGAAGTTTTTCATCATGAAGAGTATCAAGTTTAATAGATTTGCGTAAAGTTTTATTATATATTCGACGTTCATCAATTTTAAGTTTAATGGCTGGATTTGATAATATTTTAAAAGTTTTTATAAATGAATCCATTTTTTCAATAATTTTTTCAGTTTTTAAATTGTTTATTGTTGACCACGGGTATTCTGATGATTTCTTTTTTCTTGCTATACATGCAATATATGTGAGAGCTGCCATATCAGTTCCATTTGTAGGATAACCATCAAATGCTCTAATACAATTTGGAAAGGTTCTATTAGATTCTATAGCTGGTATATTAGTCTGAATAGCAATAGCTATAAAGACAAAAGTTAATAGTATTAGAGGTCTACCATACTCATCATCATATGTTGTAGTTTTTTTACCTTCTTTAGTTCTTCTTAAGGTAATTTTTTCATGTTGTTCTTTGGTAGGGGCAGCTTTTTCAAGAATTTTTAAAACATTACTAATTATAAAATCAGAATTTATTTCAATACCCATACCATTTGGACCAGTAATTGAATGTACAATATTATGAATTATTTTAGCATCTCCAGTTAGTATATTTTTTTCTTTAACAGGTCCTGCTGCCAATTCAAGAACAGCATCACCTAAATCTTTTTCTAACTTTTCTCTAGTCTTTAATTTAAAACCTTCTTCAGTAAATCCTTCTTCAGTATCAAATTCAATATTTTTAATAAAAAATCCACTATATTTATCTACAAATGCATTACCATCATCACTAATAGTACCTTGATCATTTGCAATTTTATCAAGAACAAAAAGATAATCATCATTAGATATAAATGCATTTGCTAATGTACTTAAAAACATAGGAAGTAATTTTGTATTAGTTTTTTTACAATATAACCAATATTGATTTTCATGTGTTAAAGGTTTACGAGTAAATCTCATTACAAAACGTTGAATATAATACTGTTTTTTAACAAAATCACTATGACCTAATATAGTATCACAAAGAGTAATATAAGGAGATTCTTCTATTTCAGTTGGTTCTTCTTCATGTTCAAAACTTATTTTAACTTTAATATTATTATATTTAAAAAAAATACTATCCTTGTATTTTTTAATAAGCTTGACATTTATAGTAGCAATTTCAATTAATGAATCTATTTTTTCTCTCACAGTATTTGATTTTGCTTCATAAGTTTTATCAAATTCATCATAAACCTCTTTTAATATTTGTTCATTGATATTACTTTCAGCAATTTCTGTTGTAGTACAATTATTATCTTGTGTAATACAATTTTCTTGTAAATTACAAAATAATTTATTATTTTTAATTTTAACATTAGATATTTTATCAGTTACATCTTCCCAAGCATTATCTTTTCTAATATAATATTTAATACTATCATTTGGAATTTCAAGAATAGCATAATCACCATCTTTAACAATCCGTTTGTTTAATAAAATAGCATCTGCTTCTCTCTCACTTTCTGATGGAATTAGATTTTTTTTCTCTAAAAGTTTTGTTTTAATAAATTCTTTATATTCTTTTTCATCCATGGATTCCTTTTGACTTTTAAATTTATCACTAAATTTATAATCTGTGTTATCAAATTCTTTATCCGCAGTTATTTCTATTTGATTATCATTGGTTAAATCTTCAAGAGAAGTGTATTTTTTAACAATTATTTGACAAGTATTTTCTAATTTAGCTTTAGAATTAATACTTTCTTGATATTGTCTAACAAAATCTTGTATAATTCCAGTAGTTTGTAAATCAAGATCAATTCTAATTAATGCTAGAGTAAATAAATAACCATAATCAATATTCGATATAATATCAAAAAATTCTGTATTTGAATAAACTTTAGATTCATCAATACCATATGAATCAATTATAATTTTATATATAACTGTATGTTGTGATAATATAGTTAACCAAGGAGTATTAGTTTGTTTTGTAAAATTTTTAGATAAAAATTTTGATAAATTGGCTATATTTGTAGCTAACGTAGTTTTATATTTTGCAATATTTTCTAAAGTAAAGTTAATAATTTGATTTTGAGCTATAAAATTAATATCATTTTCATATATATTAAAAAGTTGTAAGTATTGAGAGAATTTGTATGGTGAAGTACTTGATTTATCAATTAATTTCAGCATATTTAATAATTTATTTGTAGATGGAATGACTTTATTTAAAAATTTTTGATATGTGCTATTATTTGTAGGATCACTATATAATTCTTCATCAAGTGAATATTCTTGTAATTTAGAGAACATTTTATTATGTAACTTATTAAATTCATAATCATCATCATCAAAAGAATCTATAGTAATTGTTTGATCAATTAATTTGTTTGGTGTTAAATAATTCCAATATGGAAGATATTGTTCAGATAGTAAACATTTATTTAAAATATTAGTACTAGGTAAATTTATTTTATTAAATAATAAAAATGGTAATTCTAATATAGCAATTGCTTTGATTGTGATATTATCTGAATCAGTAAGTGGTGTTAATTGTTTATCTTTAAGATAATTTAATCCAATATTATATGTTTCCATTAAATATTTTTTTCTAGATAATTCTTCATTTGTTTTACCTGCCACAATTGATTCCATTTCACCTAAATTATTAACAATTGTTAAAATATTATTAGTAACATTTTTAGATATAATACTATTAGTATTATTAATTGGTGTAGTAAATGGGGTATATAATTCATTTAATTCTTTTGCATATAATAAATATTTATTTTCATCACTTGAATATCCTTGAATAAAATTTAACCGATCTTGTTCTTCACTTGTAAAAACTTCAGCAAAATTCATTTTTATAATACTAGTAGTAGTTAACTCAGCAATTGCAGCTTCATCAACATCATATAATTTTTTTCTATTAAAAACAATTGGTAAAAGCCAATAGGGTGTATTTTTAAGATCTGCCAAATGGTTAGCTAATGGTTTTGTATTTTCAGTAATAGGTGGTACAGGTTGTAGATTACCATTTTGATCATAAAAAGAGTATTCAGATCTTAACTGTAAAAATCGTTCAATTTGAGTATGAATATTATTTAATACTTTGTTAGTTCGTTTATTAGTAGGAATAGTAGAAAGTAATTCATCTAATAAATCATCTGTTTGTTGATCAATACTATATCTTTTTTCAGATTCTGGTACATCAACAAGAATATCAATTTCTTCTAAATCTTCACCTAATATAATTTGGTCTCCTTCTAATAATGCTTGTTCTATTTGAGATTCAATAATATTGGAAGATGGTGGCGTAGGAGCCTGAGTATCAATAAGGTCAACAGTAGAATCTGGTAATATAGGTTCAATATCAGAGATTTTAGATGTTTCAGATAATTGTGGTAAATCATCTGGTTGTTCAGGATTTTTAATAATAGTTATTTTTTCAATCGATAAATCTTCAGGAATACCTTGATATGCAAAGTCGATAAAAATAGTATCATCATCTGGATAAGTTTTAATCTCAATACTATCTTCTTCTAAATTATTAATAATACCTTTAATATTAAAAGGTCCATCATCAGTAGTAAAAGTAATCTCAATCCATACTCCAGGAACTAAATTATTTTGTTTTGCATAACTAGAAGTATCACTTCTAGATAATAAATTTATTTGAGTTATATCACTATTAACAAGTTGACCATTATTAATGTCAATAGTAAAAGATTCATTATTTTCAATATTAATAATTTTAATTTTATTACTATCAATATAATCAATATAAAATTGTTGTAAATTTAATTTGGGATCTTCAGGTGCAATTAATTCAATAATATCTCCTAATTGTATATTTATATTATTAGTAGGTGAATCAACCATTACCTTATATTTATAGTAGAAATTATTATCTATATTGTAAATGAAATTAAAGATATATTATAAAAATAATATATCTCTAAAAATGGAGGCAGAATATGATTTATGCAATATAAAAAGTAATTTTGCAGATATGTTAAATAATCCAAACTTAGAAAGTAGTAAAGATTATATTTATAAGCAATGGAGAGCAAATAATAAAAATTATAGTATTCTAAAGTATAATAAAACAAATTTAGAAAGGGAAGACTACTCAAGTAAAGGACTTTTAAGATCAATAATTTTTAGTAATAATAAGATAAATGTTTTTTCACCACCAAAATCACTTAATTATGAAAAGTTTATTAATAAATATCCAGTTGAGGAATGTTTTGCGGAAGAATTTATAGAAGGGACAATGATTAATATTTTTTATGATAGTGATGTTAATAAATGGGAAATTGCAACAAAAACAAGTGTAGGTGCTAAAATGAAATATTTTAGAGAACAACCAAATTTTAATGAATTATTTAATGATATTTGTAAAACATACCATATTAATATTGAAAATTTTAATAAAGAATATATTTATTCTTTTGTAATGCAACATCCAAAAAATAGATTTATTTTACCTTTAATAGATACTAGATTATACATTATAGCAGTATATAAAGTAGAAAATTTAATAATAAAATTAATTCCTCGAGAGAATTATCATATGCTTAATATGGATGAAATATTTAGTAAAATATGGTTTCCTTATAGATTTAATTTTGATCAATATAGTGATTTAAGAAATTATTATGGATCTATGAATACTGATATTAATTATATGGGAATTGTTATTAATCATAAAAATGGTATGCGAACAAAAATAAGAAATCCTAATTATGAGTATATAAAATTATTAAAAGGTAATAATCCAAAATTACAATATCAATATTTATGTTTACGATATAGTAATAGAGTGAAAGAATATTTAGAGTATTTTCCTGAAAGTAAAGAAATTTTTGCAAGTTATAGAAAGCAGTTACATGATTATACAAACGAATTATATAATAATTATATAAGATGTTATATTAGAAAAGAACAACCATTAAATAAATTTCCAATCTATTTTAGAACACATATGTATAATATTCATCAAATATATTTATCAATTAAAGATACAATGGGATATATTCATAAAAGTATAGTAGTGAATTATATTAATAAATTAGAACCAGCAAAATTAATGTATTATCTAAATTATCCTTTAAGAAATATAAAAGAATCAGAAGAAAAAATGGAATTAGATTAAATATCTAATGAATATTAATATAAAATTAAAAATATTAATATTTAAATATCTAATTAAACAGTAGGCATACTTTTATTAATAGCAATTTTTTCTGTAGGTGTTAATTCGCCAAAATTAGGTAATAGTTTTTCATATACTTTAATAGCAATCTCAGCACTATTTACAATATAAGCAGCTACTCTATTTTTATCAATATCTTCATTAAAACCAAGTCGAATAATACTATAAGGTACATGTGGATGAGGTTTATTAAATCCACAAAAGTTAATAGTATTATCTCCTTTATAATGATTTATGTATAGTGTATATTCTAAAATTTTACCAATAGTATAATCTTCATTTTCTAATTTAATATCATATGAATTATTAATAGTTCCATTAGTTTCAGTAATAAGACTATTTGATTTAGAATAAATATCTATAATATTCTGTAAACGTTCAATAGTAATTTTAATAGCTTTAAGAACTATATCATTATTGGTAAATACACCAATAGATTTAATTGTATAACTAAAACTATCTTCAATATATATTCTTTTAGCATCTAAGTTTTCCCAATCTTTAATTTCTGTAACAATTTGTTCTTCTGTAATATTTTGTTCTCTTAGTTTATTAATTTTAATTTCTTTTTGTTCCGCAATTTTAAATACATCTAAAGTATTAGAATATGAACAAGTAGATACAACAGTAAAACTTCCATTTTCATTAGCAGTACCTAGAGATAATTTAGCAGTAAATTTAAGTTCATCACCATTAAAATTATCAGATATTTGAGGACGTAATCGACACACATCAATATATTGTTTTGAAATACTATTAGGTGGAAATATAGTTTGTGTAATTTCATCATTTAAATATTTGTTAGTTGTGATATTTTTGATTTTAAAGTCTTTAGTTGTAACATATTGTGTTTGTTCAGATGTATTTTTAACATGAACTTCTATAACATAGTCACTGATATTAATAGAAGTATCAGATATATAAATAGGAATACAAGATAGCCGTTGTTTAATAATTTCATTATTTAGTATAGTAGTATTAATTTGTAAATCAACATCATTTTTTTCATGTGGACTAGTACGAATAATTACAGTAGGAATATCACTTAAAATTACTCGTCTAAGGCCATTAGCAAAACTAACATTAATATTACTAATAGTAAATGTAAGTTGGCCATTAGTTTCGACTAAATCAATAACAGACGGGTCCATTTTAATATAATAAAATAAAAATTTATTAAATCAATTTTCTATAAAATAAGTTTAAATATTTAATAGAAAATACATTAAAATATAAATGAGTAATATATTATATTATAGTAATTATTGTCAAAATTGTGGTGATATATTAAAAATATTTTCTACTTCTGCATCAAAAAATGATACACATTTTATCTGTATTGATAATCGAATTAAAAAAGAGGATGGATCAATATATATTGTTCTACAAAATAATCAACATATGATATTACCCCATACAGTTGATAAAGTACCCGCTTTATTATTATTAAATAGAGGTAATCAAGTATTATTTGGTAAAAATATTTTAGATTATATTCAACCAGCTAAAACAGGAGTAAGTAAAAGAATGGAGAATAATGAACCAATGGCATTTTCATTTGGAAGTTTTAATACTAGTGGCGTAACATCAGATAATTTTAGTTTTTTAGATATGTCAATAGATGATTTATCAGCAACAGGTCAAGGAGGATTAAGACAATTAAGAAATAATGCAACATGGGAAATGCAGGATAATATTGAGACACCTCCTGATGATTATCAGCCTAATAAAATAGGAGAAGTATCAATGGATCAAATTCAACAACAACGGGCAATGGATATTAAGAATAATTAAAATATTAAGAATAATTAGAATATTAATGATATTTTTAATATAAAGAATATTTTAAATATAAGATATATATGAATAAAAGTGATATTCTTAGTGGTTTTAATAATCATTTAATGGAATTGATCAATGATGTTATAGAAGTATTACCAGAAAATAATGATATTAAAGCAGTTCACACAACATTTTCTACAATTAAAAAAGTAAATCCAAGACTAATTATATCTATATGGAAAAAGCATATTTTAGATAAATATGAGAAAGAAATAATGTCTGGAGATTTAAATTTTTTTTTAGATAAAGAATATGATGAAGATGTTGAATTACCAAATTCTGATTTAATTTTAAGTAAGATTAGTGATATGAAAAAAACAATTGTATCATTAAGTGATGATAATAAAGTAAAAACAATTAATTATTTTCAAAATTTAACAAAATTATGTAAATTGTATCATAATTATGAATAATTTATATAAATTAGATATTAAATATAATTTATATAAATTATTCATAATGTCAGATATAGAAAATGAAGAAATTTTACCTGATAGTAAAATGTCAAATGAGTTTATAACTATTATAAAAGATTTTGTAAATGATATATGGAGAACATTTAATGATAAATTAGAATTAACCGATAATTATGTTTTAGAAATGCATAAATTAATTGAAAAAGATGATAAAGATGAAATAACTAATATGTGTCAATTAGGATATGATTTTTGTAGAACAATATATCCTAAGTATTTTTTTGATATTCTTTATCAAAGTGAAGAATTTTTTAATAAAGATAAACTTGAGTTATTACCAAATGTAGATTTTATAGAGTTATGGAAAACAGATATTAGTGATAATACTAAATCTACAATTTGGAAGTATTTACAATTAATTTTATTTACAGTAGTAACAGATATTAAGACAGGAGAGTCATTTGGTGATACTGCTTCATTATTTGAAGCAATAAATCAAGAAGAATTTAAGGAAAAAATAGAAGCTACATTAAAAGAAATGGAAAATATATTTCAAAATGAAAATAGTGATGAAAATGTTCCATTAGATTTACCTAAAGCAGATGATTTACATGAACATATTAATAAAATGTTAGAAGGTAAAATTGGTTGTTTAGCTAAAGAAATAGCAGAAGAAACAGCGGGCGAATTAGATATTGATATGCATGGCGCATCATCCGTGAATGATGTATTTAATAAATTATTTAAGAATCCAAGTAAGTTAATGGATTTAGTGAAAAATGTTGGTTCAAAATTAGATAATAAAATTAAAAGTGGTCAAATTAAAGAGACAGAATTATTAGAAGAAGCAACAGAGTTTGTTGCTAATATGAAAAATATGCCAGGAATGGGAAATTTAGAATCAATGTTTGCAAAAATGGGAGTTCCAGGTATGGGTAAAGGAGCTAAAGTTGATATGGGTGCCTTAAATCGTCATATGGAAAATAATTTAAAAGCAGCTAAAATGAAAGACCGGATGAGAAACAAATTAGAAAAACGTCAAAAAGAAAAAAGTGAAACAAATGAAGAAAAAAAAGAGGAAAGTGGAGCAACAATTAAACCAAAAGGAATAAATGATTTTGGAATGGAAGAATTAATATATTCATTAGGAGAACCTGTAGAAAAAACTACACCAAGTAAAAAGCCAAGAAAAAAGAAAAAATCAAAACCATCTGGAATTTCAGGTAAACCATCAATTGTGCAAATAGAATAGATTTACAAATAAAATAATAAAGAATATATATAAATGTCATCACTATGGGTAAAAGATCCGACTATTTTATTACGAAAAGATAAATTAATAGAAATTTGGCCAAATAGTAAAATGTCATCAGAAGATAAAGTTAATGCTATTTCAAGGCTAATTATATTAATGACATTAATTGGTTATTTATTAACAATGAAAGGAAATATAGTTTTAATAGGAATAATGACTTTAGCAATAGTTTATGGTGTATACCTATATCAAAATAAAGGTAAAAAAGAAAATTTTGAAAGTAAATTAACAGGAGTATATCCAATATTAACTGATCCAAATATTT
>MDTC01059169.1_pt1 | contig 29733 bp, 33 predicted proteins | sample 811181 | NCBI WGS metagenome assembly MDTC01 (sample SAMN05326644, study PRJNA326480) | marine metagenome | isolation source: seawater | place: Pacific Ocean: North | collected 2011 | reverse complement strand
TTCTACCTTTAGTTAGATCGTAAGGTGTCATTTCAACCATTACATTATCGCCTGCTAAAACTCTTATTCTATTCTTTCTTAATTTTCCAGCAGTGTGAGCAAGAATTTCATGGTTGTTTTCTAATTTTACTCGGAACATGGCATTTGGCAAAAGCTCTGTTACTTTGCCTTTAAACTCTAATGTTTCTTGTTTAGCCAATTACTTATTCCTTTTCTTTAATCTTATTTTAATAGAATTTGCGTGCCCTTCAAGATTTTCATACTCGGCTAGATTTATAACTGATGTGCCTAATCTTTCAATGCCTGATTTACTCATTTTTATAACAGAATATCTTTTTAAAAAATCATAAACAGAAAGGCCCGAAGAAAATCTGGCAGACCCAGAGGTTGGTAAAACGTGGTTTGGTCCTGCTAAATAATCACCGACAGCCTCGGGTGAGTATTCTCCAACAAATATTGAACCTACATTTTGAACATTTTTCAAAATTTTATTAGCGTCTTTTATAAATATTTCTAAGTGTTCAGGTGAAATCAAATTTATAGTGTCAGTTAACATTTTTTTATTGGTTATGAGTATTGATAAACCAAAATTTTTTAAACTCTTAGTAGCTATTGTTTTTTTTGGTAAATTTTTTAATTGCTTCAATAAAAAATAATTAATTTTTTTTATAATTTTAATATCATCAGCTAAAACAATTGATTGAGAAGTTTCATCATGTTCTGCTTGGGCTATAAGATCCGCTGCAACCCAGTCTGGTTTGGATGATTTATCTGCAACAATTGTTACTTCGGAAGGGCCTGCGATCATATCAATTCCAACTTCTCCAAATACTTGTTTTTTTGCATTGGCTACGAAAGCGTTTCCTGGTCCTACGATTTTATCTACTTTTTGAATTATATTAGTACCGTAGGCCATTGCAGCAATAGCTTGGGCTCCACCGATTTTATAAATTTCTTTAACTTTGCATTTCTGTGCTGCATAAATTACAGCAGGATTATAAAATTTATTCATAGCAGGAGTGGTCATATAAATTTCTTTAACTCCAGCAACTAATGCTGGAATACAATTCATTAAAACTGAACTTGGATAACTGGCTCGACCTCCAGGGACGTAAACTCCGACTCTATTTAACGCAATCGATTTATAAGAAAATGAATTTTTAAATTTGTCATTAAAAGAGTAAGAGGATAGCTTTTGCTTTTTATGAAAATTTAAAATTCTGCTAAACGCTAAGTCTATTGAAGTTTTTGTTTTTTTATCTAATTTTTTGATTATTTTATTTTTTTCTGAGATTGAAAATTTTATATTCTTAAGAGAAATATTTTTTAATTTTGAGTATCTCTTTTCATATTTAATCAAAGCATTGTCTTTATTCTTTTTTACATCATCAATTATATTTTTTACTTTTGAGTCAATTTTAGGATTTTGTATTTTTCTCTTTTGCAAAATTATACCTAATTTTGATAAAAAATTTTTTTGTTTAGAATTAATTAATTTCAACATTATAAAAAATCATGTTTAGGTTGTGTTTTACTTTCCCATGGTGAACCTTGATCGTCTAAAGTAACATCAATCACTTCTGCTTTAATTTTGATCACGGAGTCTCCTGAAAAAATTAGTTTAATTTCATAGCTTTTATCAGGCAATAAATTGCTTTCAATAGTTAAAAAGTCTAAAAAGTTTTTATATTCTTTTGTATTGATGTTTTTTGATAATACGCTGATGACATTATCAAATTTTAACATAGTTCTGATTCTTTTATTTTTTCTAAAAACACCCTTTTCAACATCCTCCCACATAAATCTATTTAATTGAATTAGAAAAATTCTATTTTTTTTAAGGCTTGCTATGTCTTGCACTGCTACAATTGCGTCTTGTAAATGTGCTGAAATAACTCTTAGATCTTCCTCTGATGTAGCTAGTAATTTTAAATTCTTAACTTTCATTTAAAATCTATTAATATTTGCGTTACATTTTTTTAATTTTTTTTCTAAGTTTTCGTACCCACGATCTAGATGATAAACTCTGTTAATTCTAGTTCTGTTTTCGGCTATTAATGCTGCCAGGACTAAACTTACAGAAGCTCTAAGATCTGTTGCCATAACTTCGGCGCCTGATAAATTAGTTGGACCCGAAATTACCGCTACATTTTTTTTTGTAACAATCTTTGCGCCCATTCTTCTAAGTTCTGGTACGTGCATAAATCTATTTTCAAATATACTTTCTGTAATTTTAGATGTACCTGAGGCTTTTAACATCAAAACCATTATTTGTGCTTGCAGATCTGTTGGAAAGCCAGGGTAAGGTTCTGTCTTAATGTTCACATTACTTAATTTGCCTGACTCAAATATAGTAATCTTGTTTTTTTCTACCTTCATTTTAATACCCATTCTTTTTAATAGTTTAATTTCTGTTTCTATAATTCTAGGTTTTATTTTTTTAAGAATAATTTTTTTTCCTATTAAGCCTGCAGCAATTAAATAAGTTCCAAGTTCAATTCTATCAAAAATTATGTCGTGGCTCACACTTTGAAAATTTTTAGTTCCATTTATTACGATCTTCCTTTTTCCAATGAAGCTAATAGTGCAGCCCATTTTTTTCAAAAAAACTATCATGTCTTGAATTTCGGGCTCTATAGCACAATTAGAAATTATTGTTTTTCCTTTGGCGCTAACTGCTGCAAGAATAGCATTCTCGGTTGCCCCCACCGAAATGGAAGGAAACTTAATCACTCCCCCTTTTAGTCCATTTTTTGCATTTGCATAGATATATCCATTTTTTATTTTAATTTTAGCCCCAAGTTTTTCTAGGGCAAATAAATGTAAGTTGATAGGTCTTGTGCCGATAGCACATCCACCAGGAAGGGAAACTTTTGCTTTCTTGTATTTAGCTAATAACGGACCTAAAACTAAAACACCTGCTCTCATAGTTTTGAGAAGATTGTAAGGAGCTAATGTTTTTAACTTTTTTTTATTAAAAATTTTTAAATAATTTTTCTTTTTGGAAACAGATATATTCAGACCAATGAATTTCAGTAAGTTTATCATTGTATAAACATCTTGAACCCATGGTACATTTTTTAATGTAACAACTTTGTTGCTTAGAAGGGTTGCAGCCAAGATAGGCAGTGTAGCATTTTTAGATCCAGAAATATCTATAGAACCTGATAATTTTTTTTTTCCTTTGATGATAAGTTTTTGCATCAATAAAATTGAACTTAAACTTTGGGTAAAGTAACACCTTTTTGTCTCATATACTTACCTTTTCGATTTGCATAAGTAACTAGAGGTTTTTCATTACCTTTAATAAAAACAAATTGAGCAACTCCTTCATTCGCATATATTTTGGCAGGCAATGGAGTTGTATTAGAAAATTCTAAAGTGACATGACCTTCCCAACCGGGCTCGAGTGGTGTAACGTTTACAATTATTCCACATCTTGCATATGTTGATTTACCAAGGCATATAACAAGAACATCTTCAGGTATTTTAAAATATTCCATAGTTCTTGCTAAAGCGAAAGAATTTGGCGGTATAATGCATTCTTTACCTATTTTAGTAACAAAACTATCTTTTTTAAAAACTTTAGGATCGACTATTCCTGAGTTAACATTAGTAAAAACTTTAAATTCATTTGAAACTCTTGCGTCATAACCATAGGATGACAATCCAAAAGATATTTTTTTTTTCTAATCTGTTTAGAAACAAACGGTTTGATCATGGCTTTATCTTTTGCCATTTTTTTTATCCATCTATCAGATAGAACTGTCATTTTTTTTTAATTTTTTCCTTAAACTTTTTTCTTTTTTTTAAATTTGTTCTTAAAGCTATTTCACGCTTAATAAGTCGTGCATCTTTTTTAACAGGCACTCTACTCATTATTATTTCAATTAGTCTTTATCAGGATTTGTTAGATCTTCAAGAGTAATAGGTTTGTCAATATCGTGCATTCTCTTTTCGCCATCTTTTTGAGAGTCGGTTACTTTCCTTGCTCTTCTTTCTTCAATACGAGCTTTTCTTTTGGCTTCTTTTTTCATAGCCTTTTCGCCTCTAGTAGATTTATAGTCGTAATGAATACCCATTTTAGCTCCTGCATTTTTTTTCAATTTTACTTCTTAGATCGAATTTATGCAAGTCTCTAATAAAAAGGTTATTCTAATTTAACGAGAAGCCTATATAACTTCGATGATAAAGCTTGTTTTTGTTTTTTTCTTCATTTTTTCTAAATTATACAACCATCCTTAGTACAATTTTTATTCAATTCTATCATATTAAAATAATCAATAGATTTTAAACTACTAACCATTAATGATTTATAAACATTTAAGTATGCATTTAAACTTTTGGCTAATTCTTCAGCTTCACTCCTCATTCCTAATCTTGAAAAATTTAACAACATAATAGAGTTACCATTAGGAATATTATTATCGCTTATATCTATTGGCTTATGAAAAAGATCATTATTAGAGATTATATTTTTTTGAAAAATAGATTTTTCTTTTACATAAAAAAGTTCTTTGGTTTTTTTACATAAGTCTTTAGCTTTAAATAAATAATGAGGTTTCAAAGTCTGTTCAGATAGATCTAACAACATCGCTATAGCATATGCATAATCTTCTAAAAAAACTGAATTTTTTGAATTGGTGTGATAGAGATTATTTCCCTCAAAAAATAATTTTTCTAAATTTTTATAATAATTTTCTGCTATAAGTAGATGGTCATTTTTAGGTAATATTTTTTCAGTAGAGATTAAAGCGCTTATCCAAAGACAGTTTAGATCAAGTTGAATTTTATTATCAAAAAACGGCTTATTTTTCTTCTCTCTTAATTTGTTTAATTCTGAAATTACTGACTTAGATGCAATTTTTTTTTCTTTTAAAATTATTTTACCTTCCCAGTTTCCGTTGGGACTAATATCAAAATATTGTTCAATATCTTTAATATCTTTTAATTCATTATAATTAAAAATATAGTACTTCCCCTCTTCCCCATCGCTGTCGGCATCATAAGCTGATCCTAGTAAATTGCTGTTCGGGTTTAAAAATTTTTTGTTTATAAATTCAATCGTTTGAATAATTTTTTTTTCAAAATAAGAATCTTTGTTTATCTTAAGATATTTAGATAACAAAAGTACGAATTGAGCATTATCATAAAGCATTTTTTCAAAGTGTGGTATTAACCAATTTTCATCTACTGTATATCTAGAAAGCCCTCCCTCAACATGATCATATATTCCCTGAGAACAGAGCTGTTTTAAAATTAATTTAACTGGTTCTAAATAGAGAGTATTTTTTGTCTTATTAAAAAAATATAAAAGTGAATCATAAATATTAAATATTGGAAATTTTGGTGCTCCTTTATACCCTCCTTTTTCACTGTCTAAATTTAAAATTATATTCTTTAAAATATTTTCTAAGTCTTGATTTAAAACAGAAGATTTCCTTAGCTCTAAGTTTTTAGATACGACTGACGACTGTTTGATTATTTCTTCTCTCTGTAAGCCGTAAGTTTGTCCAGCTTTTAAAATAACTTCTTTGAAAGATGGCATACCAAAAGAGGAATTCTTAGGATAATAGGTGCCAGCAAAAAAAGGCACGGCATTTTCATCAAGAAACATCGTAAGTGGCCATCCGCCTCCTGACTGATTAAAAAGTTGAAAAGAACTTTGAAAAATATAATCAATATCAGGTCTCTCTTCTCGATCTACTTTTATATTTAAAAAATATTTATTCATAAGTTCAGCTGTTTCTTTGTCCTCAAAACTTTCGTGTGCCATCACATGACACCAATGACAACTTGCATACCCAATACTTAAAAGGATTGGGATCTTTTTTTTTTTTGCAATTTTTAAAACTTCACTTGACCATACCTGCCAATTAACTGGATTTTTTTTATGCTGCTGAAGATAAGGACTTTGATCCTCAGATAAATTATTTTTATTTATCTCTAACATCAAAAAATTTATTTCTTATTAGTATAGATATTAAGACTAAGATTATAAACATAATTAAAGGCAAATAGATTTCTTTACTAAGTAACAAATTTATAAAACTAAAACTGTCTGATTCTTTTATAAATTTATTGATACCAGATCCAATAGAATTCCAGATAAAAAAACCAGGTATAAAACCAAAAAAACTTGCAAAAAAATAATTTCGATTTTTCATATTAAATATAACCGGCAAAACATTTTGCAAGCTAAATGGGAGGCCTAAACCTGCAGTAAGTCTAAATATAAAAAAATAGTAAAGTTCGTTTTTTTTAAATAGATTAATATATTTTGAGAATTTTTTTTCTAACAATTTGTTAACTAAATCTTTAAAAAAAAAATTGGCAATTACGTATAATGTAAGAGCTCCGAGTGAAATAGAAATAACTGATATAAAGGTACCAATCCATTTACCAAAAAAAATTCCTGATATGATTAAAAGAGGAGAACCAAATCCCAATAGCGCGACCCATATTAAAGAAAATAAAAAAAATATTAATAAGTTTATGTAAAACCTGTCTCCAATAAAAGCATCTATATTTAATTGAAGCTCTTTATAGTAAGAAAAGTCATTTAGTCTATTAACTTCAACTTGTAAAAAAACAAAATACAGAAATACAAACAAAATAAGTAAATAAGAAATTCCCAAAAATAGTTTAAGCTTTTTAGTCATTATTTACATGTACAATACAAGTTAATTAGATTATATAACTTTAAATATTTATGAAAAGAACTTATCAGCCCAGCAACTTAGTAAGAAAAAGAAGACACGGTTTTAGAGGTAGAATGGCTACTAAAGCAGGTCGAAAACTAATTGCAAGAAGAAGAGCCAAAGGACGAAAAACTATATCAACTTAGTTTTTAATGATAAAGCTTGAAAGCCTAAAAAAAAATAGTCACTTCAAATTAGCTTTAAAAGAAAAAAAAATTCATACTGATTTTTTTTCAATTTTTGCCGCAAAAAACTTTATTCCAAAAAAAAATAAAAATTTACTGAATATTAGTTTTGTAATGAAAAAAAAAATTGGTAACGCTGTAAAAAGAAACAGAATAAGACGTAAATTAAAAGCTATAGTTCACAAGCTTTTAAAAATAAAGGGTGCAATTAATTCTAATTATACATATATAGTTTTCGGTAAATCGAAAGCCTATGAAAAAGACCAAAAAATATTATTTTCAGCTATGCAAAAAAGCTTTGAAAGATTTTAGCAAAATGATTGATAATTTTTTAGTTCTTGTAATTTTATCTTTTATTAAGTTGTATAATTTTTTTATCTCTCCCCTTCTCGGAACAAAATGTAGATTTTTGCCAACTTGTTCGGAGTATTGTCAAGAGTCACTAACAAAACACGGATTAATAAAAGGTAGTTTCTATAGTTTAAAAAGAATTTCAAAATGTCATCCTATTAAAATTTTAGGTGCTGGAGATGGAATAGATTTAGTCCCAGAAAAAAAACTTAAAATAAAGGAATTAAACTAAATGGATAATAAAAATGTTTTTGTGGCAGTTGCTTTATCTATGTCCGTACTGCTTTTTTGGTCGGCTTTAGTTGACAAACCTAAACCTGAGCAAAATCAAAATGAAATAATTAAAAATGAACAACTTAAAAATTCAGAATTAGATAGCGGCCTTGTTCCAAACATCAATGAGTCAAAAGTAGAACAAAAAATCTCAAGAGAAGAATCTATAAAAAAAAGCAATCGTGTCCTACTTGAAAATAATAAAATTAAAGGTTCTATCTCTTTAAAAGGGGCTATCCTCGATGATCTATCGTTTAAAAATTATCAAGAAGATCTCAACTCTAATAAGAATGTTGTTTTTTTAAACCCAAAGGAAACAGACGATGGATATTATATCGAGTCAGGCTGGGCAAGCATTGGAAACAAAACTAAAGTGCCAAATAATAAAAGTGTTTGGAATGTAAAAGGTAACAATATTCTAACAAATAATAGTCCTATTGTTTTAGAGTGGAATAATGGTTCTGGTCTTATCTTTAAAAAAATAATAACACTCGACGATAGCTACTTATTTAAAGTTACCCAAGAAGTTGAAAATAAATCAGCAGTAAGAGTTGAACTATATCCATATGCTCAAATAACAAGAAACAATAAACCAAAGGATTTACAAGATTTTTTTATTTTACATGAGGGTTTTATTGGAGTTTTAGATGAAGAGCTCAAAGAGGACGGTTATAAAGATGTAGAAGAAAAAAAAATAACAAGAGAGTCTAATAAAGGTTGGATAGGAATTACTGATAAATACTGGATGACAGCACTGGTGCCTGAGGCTGGTAAAAATTTTAAATCAACTTTTCTATATAAGGATTCTTACAAAGCTAATTTTTTATTAAATAAGCCAAAAATAATTGAACCTTCCTCAAAAAATGACACTGCAATAAAAATATTTGTAGCTGCTAAAGAAGTTCAAACTATAGACGCTTATGCTGAAAATGAAAAAATAGAAAAACTAGATTTAATTATCGACTGGGGTTGGTTTTACTTTTTCACGAAACCTCTATTCTTTGTAGCCGACTATTTCTTTAAATTGTCTGGAAATTTTGGTGTCGCAATTATTATCATCACGATACTTATAAGATTAACTTTTTTTCCACTTGCAAATTATTCTTTCAAGTCAATGGCAAAAATGAAGGCTGTACAACCCGAAATGACGAGACTCAAAGACCTTCATAAAGACGATAAAGTTAAGATGCAGCAAGCGATTATGGCTTTATACAAAAAAGAACAAATTAATCCTGCTTCAGGGTGTTTGCCTGTCTTAATACAAATTCCTTTTTTCTTTGCAATTTACAAGATGCTTTTTATCTCGCTAGAAATGCGTCACCAACCATTTTTTGGTTGGATAAAAGATTTGTCAGCGCCAGACCCCACTTCTTTGTTTAATTTCTTTGGTTTAATACCTTGGGATCCTCCAAGTTTTTTAATAATTGGTATTTGGCCAATACTAATGGGCCTAACTATGTGGATCCAGCAAAAATTAAATCCAGCTCCAACAGACCCTATACAGGCAAAAATTTTTATGTTCTTTCCAGTGTTCTTAACTGTAATTTTAGCCTCTTTTCCATCTGGACTAGTTTTATATTGGACTGTAAATAACATTTTAACTATCGCTCAACAATGGTTCATTATGAAAAGAACAAAAGTTAAGACAAATTAGATGGGTGCTAAAGAAGAATATTTAGAAAATTTAGAATCATTTTGGCCAAAAAGTGCACCTGACATCTCCAATGTATCTAAATATGTAAATAAATATAAAAAAGATAAAATAGTTATAAAGTGTGGCGGTAAAGTTTTAATAGATCCAGGTTTATTTGATAAATTTATAGAAGATGTATCTGTGCTTCATAAATTAGGTCTTAAAGTTATAATTATTCATGGAGGAGGACCAAAAATTAAAAAAGAATTGTCAAAATTAAATATTGAAAGCGAATTTATAAATGGGCTTAGGATTACTGACAAACAAACTATGGATATTGTTGAAAAAGCTTTAGTGGATTTTAATTCTGAAATTATCGAAAAGTTAAAAAAAAAAAATTGTATGTCTGAAGGATTAAACGTTAGCACAAATAATACTATTATTGTCGAACAAGAAAATAAAAGTTTGGGTTTTGTAGGAAAACCAATAAAAATATTAAATGAAAAAATTAATACAATTATCGAACAAAATATAATACCTATAATGTCACCTATGGGCAGGGACAATGAAAATCAAAAATATAATATTAATGCTGATACTGCAGCAGCAGCAGTAGCAAAAAGTTTAAAATCTAGAAGATTACTTCTAATGACTGATGTTGAAGGAGTTTATGATAAAAATAAAAAATTAATTAACGAAATCAAGCCAAATGAAGCAAAAAATTTAATTGAGAAAAAGATAGTTCAAGGTGGGATGATCCCAAAACTTCTAAATTCGATAGATGCTATTGAAAATGGAGTAAGAGGTGTAGTGATCATCGATGGAAGAAAGCTTCACTCTATTCTTTATGAAATTTTTTCTGATGAAGGTGCTGGTACACTTATAAGAAAATGAAAGAATTAAAAAAAATAAAATATTGGCTTTTTGATTTAGACAACACTCTTTATTCGGGTGATACCAAGGTATTTGATCAAGTAGATCAAAAAATGTCTTTCTTCATATCTAAAAAACTCAAAGTAAGCGTTGAAGAAGCAAAAAAAATTCAAAAGAATTACTTTCATGAATATAATACTACTCTCAATGGAATGATTAAAAACCACAAAATTGATGCAGAAGAATTTCTTGAATATGTTCATGATGTAGATTTAAATTTTCTCAAAAAAGATCTTAATTTGCAAAATGAACTGACAAACTTGACAGGTAAAAAGTATATATTTACCAATGGATCTAAGGCACACGCTAGTAATGTTACTAAAAGAATAGGCATACAAAATCTTTTTGATGGAGTGTTCGATATAGTTGACTCAGACTTTATCCCTAAACCTTCAATTGAGCCTTACGAAAAAATTATTCAAAAATATGGAATAGACCCTGAATATTGTATATTCATAGAAGATATAGCGAGAAATTTAAAACCTGCATATGAGTTAGGAATGAAAACAGTATGGATTATAAATGATGAGCCTTGGGCAGCAAAATTTTCTAATGAAAATTTTATTAACTATAGAACAGATAACTTGTCAGATTTTTTAAGGAGAATAAATGAATAATAAAGAAATAGAAAAAATAGTTGAAGACGCGTGGAATAAAAAAGAAGAAATAAACAAAAACTCTGATAAAAAAATTATTGATGTAATTAATCAGTCAATTGAAGATTTAGACTCAGGAGAAGTTAGGGTTGCAGAAAAAATTAATGGTAATTGGATTACACACCAGTATTTAAAAAAAGCTATAATGTTAAGTTTTAGAATTTATGAAATGGATTCATTAAGCGGTCCTTATAGCAGCTGGTACGATAAAGCCCATTTACTAAAAGGAAAAACAGCTGGTTGGACTAAAGAAGATCATGTTAAAGCTGGATTCAGAATGGTTCCAAATTCTCCAGTCAGAAAAGGATCTTTTATAGGAAAGAATGTCGTTCTCATGCCATGTTTTATAAATATAGGCACTTACATCGATGAAGGAACGATGATGGATACTTTCTCAAGAGCAGGTAGTTGCTGTCAAATAGGTAAAAATTGTCATATATCAGCAGGTTCTGGTGTTGGTGGTGTTCTTGAACCAGCTCAAGCCTTACCAACAATCATAGAAGATAATGTTTTTCTTGGAGCTATGTCAGAAGTAGTAGAAGGTGTGATTGTGGGAGAAGGATCAGTAATTAGTATGGGAATGTTTATTGGTCAATCTACAAAAATTGTTAACAGACAATCTGGAGAAATTACATACGGAAAAATTCCTCCGTATTCAGTAGTTGTACCTGGTTCACTACCTAATAAAAATAACCCAAATGCACCTTCTTTAAATTGTGCTGTTATAATTAAACAGGTCGACGAAAAAACTAGAAGTAAAACTTCGATTAATGATTTACTAAGAGATTAATGAAAAATTTTAACGAATTGCAGCTATCAAAAGATCTGATAAGTTTTCCAAGTATTACTCCAGTGGACGCAGGAGCAATAAGTTATATATCAAAAAAACTGAAACAATTGGGATTTAAATGCAAAATTTTAGAATTTAAAGATAAAAAAAATCCATCAATAAAAAATCTTTATGCTAGGTTTGGAAACAAACAACCTAACTTTTGTTATGCGGGACATACAGATGTTGTACCTCCTGGTAATATAAACGATTGGACTGTTAATCCATTTAAACCTAAAGTAAAAAAAAAACATTTAATTGGTAGAGGGGCGAACGATATGAAAAGTTCAATTGCCTGCTTTATATCTGCTGTTAGTGATTTTTTAAAAAAAAATAAAAAAATAAATGGATCCATTAGTTTTTTAATTACAGGAGATGAAGAAGCTCAAGCTGTAAATGGCACCAAAAAAGTAGTTGACTATTTAATTAAAAAAAAAGAAAAAATTGATTTTTGCATTGTTGGAGAGCCTACAAACCCAACCAAATTAGGAGAAATGATTAAAATAGGAAGGAGAGGCAGCCTTTCTTGTAAGTTAGAAATTCAAGGATCTCAGGGCCATGTTGCTTATCCTCATCTCTCAAAAAATCCAATTAATAGTTTAATTACGATATCCAAAAAACTTAAGGAAAAACCACTAGATAGAGGAAGTAAACATTTTCAAGCTTCTAATTTAGAATTTACAGCTATAAACGTGGACAACAAAGCTCATAATGTTATTCCTGCTAGAGCAAAAACTCAATTTAATATTAGGTACAACAACTATCATACCTCTTTAAGTTTAAAAAAAAAAATAAATTCAATAGTTAAATCAGTTTGCAAAAAGAATAAGGTCAAATATAAGATTGATTTTTTAGTAACTGGGGATTCTTTTTTAACACAGCCTGGAGCTACTATTCAAATGGCCAAAAAAGTAATAAAAAAAATTACTAGAGTAAACACTGTATTTTCAACAACTGGGGGGACTTCAGATGCAAGGTTCATTAAAAAAATTGCACCTTGTCTTGAGTTTGGCTTAGTGAACAAAACAATGCATAGAGTTGATGAGTGTGTTTCTTTAAAAGATTTGAAAGATTTGAAAAAAATTTACCATCAAATACTAATAGAATATTTCAGTTTAAAATAATTTTTTACTCGAAATTATGCAAAATATAAAAAATGGCGAAAAAATCATTTTAATCTTTTTTATATTTTTAATCTTCATATCATATGTCGTTGGATTTATTTTTAGTGAAAATTCAGCGGGAGGAGCTATTGTTGACTTTGAAAATGTAAAAAGAAATATTTTAGCTTTTAAAAACAATAGTTTTTTTGACGCAATAAAACTAACTGCAACTAATGACTCTCAAGTTTATCAAAGTACAAGAGCTCCTGGTTTTTATGTCTTTAATAAATATTTAAATCCTTTCACAGACAATATTAGACTTTTTCAGGGTTACATCACAATATTTTCACTATTAGTTCCACTACTTCTATTTTTAAGCTTAAAAATTAAATTTAAAGGGGTAAACACTTATTTATTAGTATTTACATCATTGTTGATACTTTTGAGTCCATATTTTCGATCTAGTGCTTTCTGGGGCATTGAAGAAAATTTTGGAATTGTAATGGTTGGATTTTCAGCATTATTTTATCAACTTTATAAGAGTACAAAATCAAAATACATTGAACTTATCTATTTAGTGTTGTTGGCTTTGTTTAGTTCACTTTGCGTTTACTCTGATCAAAAACTTATAATAATTCCTTTTATATCGTTAGTAGCTATAGTTTTTGAGAAAGGTAAAATTTATAAAAAATTATTTATAATTTTTTTATATATAGTTTTTTCTATTCCATTTATTTATCTAATAATGTTATGGGGCAACATAGCTCCGACTGGGGACGGTACTAGTAGAAATATAAATATATTAAGTTTAAATCTAAATTATCATCACATAGGTTATAGTTTTTCGATTATGTCTTTTTATCTTATGCCATTTATTTTCTTGCTTAAGGATAAGGAAAAAAAATTATTCGACTTTTTTAAAAGCAAGGAAAATTATTTATTTATATTGTGCTTTATTGTTTATTTGATTTATTTCTTATTTTTTTATAATTTAAGCAGCTTTTTTTACTTAGGAGGAGGTGTACTTCAAAAAGTTACTAAAATTCTGTTTGACTCTTTATTAGCTCAAAAAATTGTACTTAGCTTTATTTTTTTATTTTCATGGATTTTAGTTTTGTTTTTTTCAGAGAAAAAATTTTTTAATTTTTTAATTCTTGCAATATTTCCACTTTTATCAATATTTATTTCTCCAGCTTTATTTCAAGAATATTTCGATCCCTTAATTTATTTTTTAATTTTAATATATCTTAAGAAGGATTATGATTTTAATTTTAAAAGTTGTGTTTATATATTTTCTTATTTTACTCTTTTTTTAGCAACAGCAATTATCTATTATAAATAATTTATAAAAAGTTATATCGTTTATGATTTACTTCTTAAAACTTTAATAACCTTTATTAATTCATAAATAATTCTAAAACTATTGAAAGAGAAAAATTTAATACTAGACTCATTTTTAATTTTATATTTTACTGGAATAAAAAATAACGATTTATTATTTTTAATAAAATAAAATACTAACTCTAAATCTAAAAAAAATTTTGTTGAAATAAATTTCACTTTTTTTAATTTATTGAAATTTTTAAATCCTTTAAGACCTGCTTGAGTATCTATATTTTTTTTATCAAAATTTAAGCTCAAATTAACTATTTTTCCAATCAAATTTCCTATAAATAATCGAGAAATTTGATAGAGAGAGAAATTCTTATTTTTAATTTTACTCTGTTTGTGTCTTCTACTGATTGCAACAAAATCATAACCTGATTTAAGTTTTTTTATCAATAATATAAGCTTTTCAAAATAAGGTAAATCGCAATCTATCAATATAATGTAATTAGATTTTGCTAGTTTTAACCCTTGTCTAATCGCAAAAGATTTACCGAGATTTTTTTTTAAATTAATTACTTTAATTGATTTATTTCTTAATTCTTTTATTTTAAGATAAGTATTATCATTACTTCCATCATTAATTAAAATAATATCATTTTTAATTCTAGATTTATTTAATTTTTTTATTAATAAGCTAATATTTTTAACTATGAATTTTTCAGCATTGTAACATGGAACTATTATTGATATCGAATTCATATTTAATTTATAAAAATATGAATATAATACTTTTTGTTTATTATCAAAATACTAATAATAAATTATTGCTTAATTAATTATGAATACTTTAGTTTCAATAATTTTACCCAATTACAATAGCTCTGATACTATTTCAGCCACAGTAAACTCTATTATAAAACAATCTTATAAAAATTGGGAACTTATTATAGTTGATGATTGTTCTAATTTTAAAACTAAAAAAATTTTATCTAAATTTGAAAAAATAAAAAAAATAAAGGTTTATTATCTAAAAAAAAACAAAGGTGCGGGGTATTGTAGAAATTTTGCTATAGAAAGATCAAAATCCAGTTATTTAGCATTTATTGACTCCGATGACCTATGGCTAAAAAATAAATTAAAACTTCAAATTAATTACATGAAAAAGAATAATTACTTCTTTACTTACACAAACTATAAAACGTTTACTAAAAATAAATCTAAAAAAGGTGTTATTAACGCCCCAAATAAATTCAATTTTAGTACTTTTGTTAAAAATACGTCAATCGGTACAAGTACAATGATTATTAAGAGATCTTTAGTAAATGGAATCAAGTTTTCAGAAACGAAAATTTGCGAAGATTATCATTTTAAATGTCAGTTACTTAAAAAAATAGGCTTTGCGCATTGCTTTCCAAAATATCTTACTGAATATCAAATAAGAAAAAAATCTTTACAAAGTAATCGTCTCAAAAATTTATATTGGATGTGGAGAATTAATAAAAATTTAAATAAGTTTAATATTTTACAAAATTTTATTTCAATTTTTTTTATATCTATAAATTCAATAAAAAAATATGGTTTCAGATAAGAGATATTAATAAAAAACTTTTGATAAGTACAAGCCATGCGCTGGAGCTGGTGGAGCACAATTAATTCTTTTTTTTGATTTTATAATAAAGTTAAATTTTTTTATGTTCCATTTACCCTCTCCTACATATTTCAGACATCCTACCATAGACCTAACTTGTTGTTGCAAGAATGATTTTGATTTAAATATTATAATAATTTTATTACCTGATTTTTTTACTTTAGCTTCATTAATTGTTTTGACTGGCGATGGAGAATTACAAGAAGAAGACCTAAAAGTAGAAAAGTTTTTTTTTCCTTTTAAAATCTTTGCAGCTTTTTTCATAATTTTTATATTTAAAATATTTTTAATATGCCAAGCTTTATTGAATTCTAGAGACAATGGAGCTGTACGATTAACTATTATGTAATTATATTCTCTTATTTTTGCGCTAAACCGCGCATGAAAATTTAATTTTTTTTTGTTAACTTTCAAAATAGATATTTTTTTTTTGTTCAAAAAAAAGTTTACTGAATTTAAAAAATGAAAATTATTATTAATTTTAGTCTTTGTGTGAAAATTAGCCGACTGTCCCAATGCATGAACACCTGCATCTGTTCTACCAGAGCCAATAATACTAATTTTTTCTTTTAAAATAATGCCTAAGGCTTTTTCTATCGCTTGTTGTACTGAAGGTCCATTTTTTTGTTTTTGCCAGCCTACAAAATTAATCCCATTATATTCAATGATAATTTGATAATTAAACATTAATTAATTGAGTCGCCTATATTGAAATTCATACCCGGTAAGAAATTTTCGAGACGTAATTTTTTTTTTCCTTGTCTTTGTATTTCAATAATTTTTATAGATTTATCTTTGCATCCAATTATAAAATTATTATCCAGAATAATTCCTGGTGTTCCTTTTTTTTCAAATATTGAAGCTTTCCATATTTTAAATCTCTCTTCTTTATATTCAAACCATGCTCCTGGATCTGGATTAAGACCATTAATTTTTCCAATAATATTTTTTGCATTTTCCTCCCAATTAATTTTGCCTTCGCTTTTTTTTATTTTTTTTGCATAAGTAGCAAGTTTATGTTCCTGCTCAATAAATTTAGCTTTATCTTCAAAAATGCTTTCTAGCACCTCAATAATGTTATCTGAGGCAATTTTCGATAATTTCTGCGAGATGTCTGCGCTTGTATCGGTAGGGATAATATCAATTTTAATTTGTTTCATAACAGGACCGACGTCTAATCCCTCTTGGATTTTCATTATACTTATGCCTATTTCTTTATCTAAATTTATGATTGACCTTTGTATAGGTGCCGCTCCACGCCATCTGGGAAGAAGGGAAGTGTGAATATTAATAAATCCGTTTTTAGGTATATCAATAAATTTTTTTGGAATTATTTGTCCGTAAGCGGCTACAATTACAATATCAGGATTTAATTCCTTAAAATATTTGAACTCCTCTGTTGAATTTAAATTTTTAGGAGTTCTAACGTTTAATTGAAGTTCTTGGGAAATTTTGTGAATTGAGGATAGATTTAATTTTTGACCTCTGTTCGATTTTTTTGGTCCTTGAGTGTAAACACAAGAAATTTTATAAGAAGATCTTGTTAAAGTTTTTAGTAATTGCACTGAGAACTGAGGAGTTCCCATAAAAATAATTTTGAATGGCATTAGTTTAATTGTTTAAACTACTATTCTCTCTAATGCTTTTTTTTGTTTCGAAAGTTTTTTAACAATAAAACTTTTTTTTAATTTTGATAAGTGATCAATAAATAAAATTCCTTCTAAGTGATCTATTTCATGTTGTATGCAAGTTGCTAAAAGTCCTTCTGCTTTTAACTCTTTTTTTTTACCGTCATAATCTAAATAATCAATATGACATTGATCAGGTCTTTCAATTTCAGCAAATTGACCTGGCACTGACAAACAACCCTCCTCATAACTAAAATTGTTTTTTGATTTCACAATTACTCTTGGATTAACAAAATACATCGGTTTTTTTTCACCTTCTCTTGAGAGATCAATCACAATTACTCTTTTTGGCACCCCAACTTGTATTGCTGCTAAACCAATACCTGGAGCTGCATACATAGTCTCAAGCATATCGTCCATCAGCTTTCTAATTTCACCATCCACTTTTTCTACATTGTGGGAAACCTGTCTTAAAAATGGATCTGGTTCTACTAAAATTTTTCTAATGGTCATTAATAATAACTATATTAGATTTCACTTCTTTCGGGAAGAGCTGTAATGAGAATTTTATTGCTGAATTTTTTTAATCCTGACTTTATTAATAAATGATTTATGAAATAAATGGTTTGCTCGTCTAAATCTCGGATTTCATCTTGCCCTATCAGCTCGGCTATTCTTAATAAAAGTAAACCAGTTTCATTATTTTTTCCTAAATTCAACAATTCTACAGGAGGTTGGTTATTTTTTACAATTTTTTTATCGATTAATTCTTTAGGGACGAAAATGCCATCGTTTTCTAATGTTTCAAAAAGTATAACGTCTTTTAAAGAAATTTTATATCTTTTATTTTTCTTAATTTTTTTAGAAACATTTTTAAGTTCTTTTTCTACTTTTTTTCTCGAAACATTTTTTTCTGTATAAAATGTTATAATTTTAGAAGTATGATAATTATTATTGTTATATTTAATTTTTCCAGAATTTTTCTTTTTTTCATTAATTAAATTTTCAGCAACTAATTGAAGATAATATTCAGGTATTTGGTCTTCATCTAAAGATTTTAATTCTTTATCCAAATATTCTTTAAACACATTAGACAGTTTGTCTTTTTTAAAAAGGTCATTTAGTAAAAATAAATATTTTAATTTTGTTTCTATATTGTCTGATAATAAAATTTTCTGATAAACTAAAGCTCTTGATTTGATAGGATCAAGTGATGAATAGGTTTCATCAATACTTAAAAAATCATTTAAAGTAAATTTTATGTTTTTGTAGATATCAAAAATATATGAATTTGGTAAAGAACCATTATTAGCAGCAATTTCTAGTTCTTTGATTTGATCATTATTTTCAAGGTCATTAGTTTTAAACAAATTTGCAGCTGTTAAGTATCGCCATATTTTTTTATTAGTTTTTTTGTTTGGCTTGTAAACAAATTCTGGAATAGTTATTGAGGATAAATAAAAATTTAATAAATTGCTGTCATCAATTTTATTATCTACCTTATCGGTCAAACCTAAAAGATAATCGATTTTCTTATCAAAAAATTTATTAGATAACTTTTGTTCTCTAAGAAGATCTAGAACAAGTTGTGCTTCACTTTTTTTATTTTTTTGTATTAAACAAATTATTTTAAATTGATCGAGATATGAATCTTTAATGTCTTGATTAATCAACGTAATATTTTGACAAGCTTTTATTATATTAGCTTTGGAAATATTTTCATCTACTAAATATCTAATCACTTTTTTTTTATTTGGAAATTCTTTATTTTTATTTAAAAAATCAGATATAAGTTTTTCTCTTTTGTTTTTAATCAACCAATTAAATTTATAGTCTATAAATTCTTCATCAGTCATGTTTTGATTTGGTAACTTAGAAATTGTGTACAAAGTATTTATAAATATTTCTTCTGCAAAAGAAGATAGTTTTATTTTTTCAATTCTTTCAATTGTGTCTTTGACTCTTGTACCTTCTGAGTTAACCCACATATCTAAAGTTAAATTGTTTTCCTCTGGGTCAAATATACCGTACACTAGATTTTTACTAATCTCTAAGTTGTTGGAATTAATGTCTATTTCTTTTGATAATTTAAAATTAATCTTAATTTTGGACTCTGGTTGATCTAAAAGATCCTTTTTTTCTTCACTTGTTTTATTTGTTTTATTTAAATTTTCTTTTTTCCATATATCAACGCTGTCTTCTGAGAGGAGGGGCGTAAAAAAGACAAATAAAATTATTGTAAGAAAGAGTTTTTTATTTAAGTTTAATAATTTCATTGGTGATATTTTTTTTAATTTCTTGCTTCGGGGCTGGAAAATTAAATTTACTTAGTAAAAATAAAACCAATAAAAAAGCTAGAACATATAAAAAAAAATTAATTATTTTTTTTTTTGTTGATACTCTAGAGGTAAAGCGACTATTGTAATTAAATTGCATAGTAATTATATATTTAAATTGAATAAATAAGACAAATTTATGATAAATCAAATTATAAATCAGGAATTTAATTGAAAAAAAACCTTACTTTAACTGGAATGATGGGTGTTGGTAAGTCAACTATTGGGCAAATACTCTCGAAACACCTTTCGATGGATTTTGTTGATATAGATAGAATCATAGAAAAAAAACTTAAACTAACTATTCAAAAAGTTTTCGAGCGAAAAGGAGAGGTTTTTTTTAGGAAATTTGAGGAAAAGATTACCCTTGAAGAAATAAAAAAAAAAAATAAAGTTATATCTTTAGGCGGTGGAGCATTTATAAACAAAAAAATTAGAGATCAAATTATTTCCAACACAAAAAGTTTTTGGCTTGATCTAAATACTGGCTTGCTTGAAGCTAGACTAAAAAAATCTAAACAAAGGCCTCTGTTAATCAATAAAAATATAAAATTAACTTTGGAAAAGATTTATAATGAAAGAAAAAACACATACTCGCTTGCTAATTATAAGATTGATTGTAATAATTTGACAACTGATATGATTGTAAAAAAAATAACTAATTTATATGAAAACCACTAAGTTAAAAATAAAAAATTTAAATTCTAATTACTCCATAATTATAGGTAGAAATATTTTAAATCAAATTCCTAAACAAATAAAAACGCTATGTCCTGGTGCTCAAAAAATTGCTCTAATTGTTGACAAGAATGTTCCAAATAAATTTAAATTAAAACTTAAAAATTATTTAAAAAAATACGAAGTATATATTTTTCAATATTCTGTAAATGAAAAATTTAAATCTTTTCAAAATGTAAATAAACTTGCTGAAAAATGTCTTGCATATAATTTTAATAGGAATGATGTTTTAATATCACTAGGTGGTGGTATTTTGGGAGATTATAGCGCATTCGCTGCAAGTATTATAAAAAGAGGAATTAACTTTATAAATATTCCTACAACATTATTGGCTCAGGTAGATTCTTCAATTGGTGGCAAAACAGGTGTGAACACGGTAAATGGTAAAAATTTGATTGGAACATTTTATCAACCTAAATTGGTTGTTTCTGATATTGAAATTTTAAAAAGTTTGCCTCATAGAGAATTAATTTGTGGCTATGCTGAAATTCTAAAACATTCTTTAATTTTAAAAACAAGTCTTTTTAATTGGCTTGAAGATAATTCAAATAATTTATTAATGAATCGAAATTTAGATTTATTAAAAAAAGCTGTAATAGAAAGTTGTAAAATTAAACTATATTTTGTTAACAAAGATGTTCATGAAAAAAATATTAGAATGATACTAAATTTTGGTCATACCTTTGCTCATGGAATTGAAGCTCAAAACAAATATTCAAAAAAAATAAATCACGGAGAAGCTGTAATCATGGGAATGATGATGGCTACTAAGCTTTCTTATTTAAAAAAATTATGCAGTTTAAGTACACTAAATCAATTAAAAGATATTTATGTCTCTAACAATTTGAAACACGATATTAAAAAATTTTTCAAAAAAAATGAGTACGGAAAAATAGCAAATTATATGACAGCTGATAAAAAAAATAATGATAAAAAAATTAATTTAATCTTATTAAAAAAAATTGGTCAAACTACAATGCCAAATTCTTATAAAATGTCTTATACTGAATTAAAGAAAGTATTTAATAAGATTATTTGATTTTAATTTCTAAAGCATGAATTTTATGTTTAAGCTCCTCTGAGAGAACTGTCATTATTTCTCTTTGAGCTTTAACTTTATTTAAAGAATTTAAATAAACCGATTCAATTTCTAGTTTCAAATGATACTTTTCTGCATCAAATGATTTGTGTTTTTTGTGCAGATTACTATTATCAACAACTATTATATTTTCAATTTTAATATTTTTCTTAATTTTATTTTTAATGAAATCTAAAAAATCATTCATATATTCCTAATTTACTATATAAATACTTTTTTTATATGAAAATTATATGTGATTGGGAAAATTGTGATCAAATTGGAAGCTATAAGGCTCCTTTAGAAAAAGATAATAGCAAAAGATACAGGCTGTTGTGCTTGGAACACATCAAGCTATTCAATAAAAAATGGAATTACTTTTCTGACATGACCGATCAACAAATTGAATATTTTGTAAAATCAGATTTGACCTGGCATAAAGCAACAAAAAGTTTTGGTTCTTCTGAAAATTTTTTTAATATTCTTTGGAATAATGCTTTAGAAGATAAATTAAATATTTTTAGATCTTCAGGATTTAAAGAGTATACAAAAACCCAATTATCTAGCACCGACAGAGATGCTTTAGACATTATGGAGCTAAAATACGATGCAAAATGGGAAGAAATTCAAAAACAATTCAAAACTCTTGTTAAAAAATTTCATCCTGATAAAAACCAAGGTAGCAGAAAGTTTGAAGATAAGCTTAAAAAAATTACGTTAGCTTATAGTCAGCTTAAAACGACAAAAAGAAAAAAATAATGACAAATTTAACATCCTTAAAAAGCCCAGATATTAAAATATCAGTCAAACAAACTTTTGGTATTGAAACCGAAATGGAAGTTAACGCTTTTTCTAAAGAAAATGAATTTGTTCCAAAAATTGATCAGAACTATAAATTTGATAGAGATACAACTTTAGCAATACTTTCTGGTTTTTCTTTTAACAAAAGAGTTTTAATACAGGGTTATCATGGCACAGGAAAATCTACACACATAGAACAAGTAGCTGCAAGATTAAACTGGCCTTGTGTGAGAGTTAACTTGGACAGTCATGTTAGCCGAATAGATCTTATTGGAAAAGATGCCATAGTTTTAAAAGATGGGAAACAAGTTACTGAATTTAAAGAAGGCGTTTTGCCTTGGTCCATACAAAATCCAGTAGCATTAGTATTTGATGAATACGATGCGGGTAGACCAGATGTCATGTTTGTTATTCAAAGAGTTTTAGAAAGCGATGGAAATTTTACGCTTTTAGATAAAAATAAAGTTATTACTCAACATAATTATTTTAGAATGTTCGCAACTACTAACACTATAGGACTTGGTGACACAACTGGTCTTTATCATGGGACTCAACAAATCAATCAAGGTCAGATGGATAGATGGAATATTGTTACTACTCTCAATTATTTACCTTTTGATAAAGAGTTAGATATAATCTTAACCAAAAATAAAACTTACAATTCTAAAGAGGGTAAAGAAAAAATTTCAAATATGATTAAGGTTGCTGACTTAACAAGAAAAGGATTTATTAACGGAGATATTTCTACCGTGATGAGCCCTCGAACGGTACTACATTGGGCTGAGAACACTAAAATATTTAATGATCATGGTTATGCTTTTAGATTAACATTTTTGAATAAGTGTGATGAAATTGAGAAAAAAATTATTTCAGAATACTATCAGAGATGTTTTGGTGAAGATCTTCCAGAATCATCTATTAACGTAACTATTTCCTAAATGGAAAAAAAATCAGAGATAATAGAAAATTTTAAAAAAGCAATTATTTCAACTGTCAAATCAATTATTGGAGATCAAGATATCGAGGTAATTTTTGGCAATGAATTGAATAAAAAAAATAATAAAACTATAAATCTTCCAAATATTAAAAATATAAATAACACAAATGATTATGTGAAGACTAGGGCAATCGCTGACTCCGAGGCTTTAAAATTTAAGTGCTCAAATTTAAATATTTATAATGATTTTGAACCTCAGGGAAATATGTCGAAATTATTATATTCTGTTGCTGAGAAAATTAGATATGAAAATATTGGTTCATCATACTTCAAGGGTATAAAAAAGAATTTAAACTATTTGTACGAAATTAAGAGTAAAACAAAAACAGATTATAAAAACAAAGATTATGAATTTTTAGATGCTTTTGAATACTACCTAAGAAGTAATGTTTTAAAATCCAATAAAAATAAAGAGTCGGACAATAAGTACAAAGTACATAAAAAAAAATTAGACTCTAAACTAAAAGATAAATTAGATTTATTAAATAACTCTTTATCAGATCAAAAAAAATTCAATTCTCTAATTTCAAAAATAATTTCACAATTTAAAATTGATGAAAGCACAGAGTCTGAACAATCAGAGGATAACCAGAAGAATAATGAGAATTTAGAAAATCAAGCAAAAGATGAAAATAATCAAATTTCTAAAGATAGTGAAAATAATGAAATGTCTATAGACGCTAGTTTACCAGATATTGATCAACTATCATCTGAAATTGATAAAGAGGCGGAAGTTGCTGAAGATGAAGGCTCTCTAAGTGCACCTCACAATAGAAAAAAAATAAATAGAAATTTTGGTGATTCAAAATACAAGTTTTATACTCAAGAGTTTGATGAGATAGTATCTGCTGAAGAATTGGAAAGTGAAGAAGAACTATTAAGATTAAGACAAAATTTGGATCAGCAATTACTAGTTTTAAAAAATTTTATCTCCAAGTTAGCTAATAAGTTGCAAAGAAAACTATTAGCAAAACAAAATCGTTCTTGGGAATTTGATTTAGAAGATGGTTCACTAGATACTTCAAAATTAACCAGGGTTATAATTGATCCTCTTAATTCTCTTTCGTTTAAAAAAGAAAAAGATATTAAATTCAAAGATACTCTAGTAACTATTCTCATTGATAACTCGGGGTCCATGAGAGGAAAACCAATTTCTGTTGCTGCAATATGTGCTGATATTCTGGCGAGAACATTGGAAAGATGTTCTGTAAAAGTTGAAATTTTAGGCTTCACTACAAAACATTGGAAAGGTGGACAAAGTAGAGAAAAATGGATGAACAATCAAAAACCATTATTTCCAGGTCGTTTAAATGATTTAAGACATATAATCTATAAGTCTGCAGACACACCTTGGAGACAGTCAAAAAACAATATGGGTCTAATGCTTAAAGAAGGACTGCTAAAAGAAAATATAGATGGTGAAGCTTTAAAGTGGGCTTACAATAAAGTTCTAAAAAGAAAAGAAGAAAGAAAAATATTAATGGTTATATCTGATGGTGCTCCTGTAGATGATTCTACCTTATCTACTAATCAAAGTGACTTTCTAGAAAATAATTTAAAACAAGTAGTAAAATGGATTGAGAAAAGTTCTTCTATTGAATTACTTGCCATAGGAATTGGACATGACGTTACAAGATATTATGACAAAGCTATCAAGATCGCCGATGTTCAAGATCTTGGAGATGTAATGATTGACCAATTAACAGAACTATTTAGTGAAGATAAAAAAAAAAACAATTCACTAAATTAATATTTTTTTAAAGTTAAATAAAAATACTTAAAAAATTGTTTTTGTATTTAAGTCTCTTATTTTTATTATTAATAATCTAAAAGGAATTAACATCAAAAGAGCCATTAAAAGCTTTACGAACAAATCTCCAAAGGCAAGACTTACCCAGGGTATATTTGTTCCCAAAAAGGAAATTGAAAAAAATAAAAAGGTATCGATAATTGAACCAAAAACTGATGAAGTCATAGGGGCTATAAACCAAGCGTTGTTTCTAAGTCGCTGAAAAATTTCTATATCTACTAATTGTGCAACTAAAAAAGCTGTACCTGATCCTATTGCTATTCTAAGAGATATAACATCTTGAAAATTTGTTGAGACAAATAACGTTAAAAAAACTCCTACTGTAAAACCAAAATATACTAATCTTCTAGCTTTTTCTTTTCCAAATCTTCTGTTTGCTAAATCAGTAATTAAAAATGTTATAGGATAGCTAAATGCTCCATAAGTAAGTATTTCTTGTAAATTAAATTTATTTATTGGAAATTGAACTAAATAATTTGAGATAATAATAACTACCCCCATTAAAATAGAGAGTATTAAAAATAAACTTTTATCTAATTTTGAATTTTCTGGCACTAAGCTGTTAAACTAATGCTTAATTTTAATTTCTGAGCTTTTCTCGAAAGTTTTTGTTTTTTTACTGACTTTAGATATTGGTCAAGACCACCCTTAAAATCAACTGATCGTACGGCTGCATTTGTAACTCTTAAAGAAATATTTTTTTTTAATTTATCACTTGTAAAAGTAACTCTTTTTAAATTTGGCAAAAACCTTCTCTTGGTCTTATTGTTAGAGTGGCTAACATTGTGACCTTTTAAAGGTGATACTCCAGTAAGTTCGCATCTTTTAGACATAAATAAATTTTGATAGTTGTATAATTCCTGTGTTTGTTATGGTCAAGTTAATATATCTAGATTGACAATTAAACAACCAAATAATATTAGATTTAATGGACTTTTTCTTACCAATTGCACAAGTTCAAATTAATATTTTTACTCTTTTGATCTTAAGTTTTGCGGTAGGTTTTTTATCAGGAATATTTGGTATCGGCGGCGGATTCTTGATGACGCCTATACTGATATTTTTAGGAATACCCGCGGCTTATGCTGTGTCTAATGTTGCTAATAATATTTTAGGAATATCAGTTTCTGGAGCTACAACTCATTGGTATAAAAAGACTCTCGATTATAAAATGGGGATGATGATCGTAATAGGTGGGCTCATAGGATCAATAATTGGAATCGAAATATTTAAATACCTTCGTGAAATCGGAAATATAAATACCATAATAGCTTTAGCTTATATTTATTTATTGGCAATTATTGGAACTATTATTTTTGTTGAAGGGGTTAGAGAGTTAAGTGACTTGAAAAAAAAAGTCATTGTAAAAAAAAAATTACATACTCATTATTGGATTCATGGACTGCCATTTAGAATGAGGTTTAGTAAATCAAAATTATATGAAAGCGCTTTAACACCAATTGTTCTCGGATTCTTAGTTGGTATATTTGCGTCTATCATGGGCATTGGAGGAGCCTTTTTAATGGTTCCTGCTATGATTTATTTAATTGGAATGCCTACTAAATTAATTCCTGGAACATCTTTATTTGTAACTATATTTATTACTGCTTTTGTAGTCGTGGGCCATGCTTTGCAGTTTAATTCTATAGATATTTCTTTAGTTTCTTTTTTATTATTTGGATCAATTATTGGATTACATTTAGGTCTAAAAGTTGCAGAAAAATTAAATGCTTCAGAGTACAAAGCATTGCTATCATTGTTATTAATAGTTTTTGGAATTGTTATAGGTGTTGAGACATTTGTGCTTAATTCTAGCACTAATATTATTTCAACTCAGTCCTCGAGTCAGCTTTCTGATTTAAGTCTCGTAATAAGTAAATTGGCAAAAGATTCACCTATTATTTATGCAACGCTATCATTATTTTTCGTAGTATTTATTGGGTTTATTTTCTCTTATATAAGAGAATTAATTCATCATTTTAGATTCTCTAAAAAAGAAAATATTAAGAATTAATACCAACAGCTTCTTGAATGTTTTTAATTTTTTCTTTTTTTAAGATTTCGATCAATTGTTTTTTAATATCTTTTACTACTCCTGGGCCACTATAAACCATACCAGTATATAATTGGATGACTGAAGCACCAGCGGCAATTTTTTCAAAAGCACTTTTCCCACTATCAACTCCCCCAACTCCAATTATTGGAACTTTTCCTTTATTTATTTTATAAAAATTTTTAATTAGTTTTAGTGATATCTTTTGAAGAGGTAGTCCTGACAATCCTCCAGCTTCATCTTTTTTAACATCCGATAAAAGCTCTCTATGCTGATTTGTAGTATTTGTTAATATTATTCCATCGATTCTAAATTTAGATATTAATTCGTTTATGTTTGAAATTTCTTTATTTTCTATATCAGGTGAAATCTTTAGAACTATGGGGCATTTAATTTTTTTATTTTTTTTTAATTCATTTAATTTACTTAAAAGACTAGATAATAATTCTTCTTCGTGGAAATCTCGTAAACCTTCGGTATTAGGTGAGGAAATATTAACAGTAATATAACTAGCTGATTTATTTAATCTATCAAAACACTTAACAAAATCTGAAACCTTATCATTTGTGTCTTTGTTTGGGCCCACATTAATACCTAGAAAATCTTCTGGAGGATTCTTACTTAATCGCTCTAAAACAGTTTCCATGCCATCATTATTAAAACCAAGTCTGTTTATCATTGCTTTATCTTTTTCTAACCTAAAAATTCTAGGTTTAAGATTTCCAGTTTGACGTTTAGGTGTAATCGTTCCTACTTCAACAAAACCGAATCCAAGCTTAAATAAGGAGTTGTAAACTTCAGCACTTTTATCAAAACCTGCTGCAAGTCCAATGGGATTTTTTAATTTTTTTTTAAATAATTCTGTTTCAAGTATTTCTTCTCCTTCTACTTGAAAAAAACTTTTTGGAATCATATTAAATTTTAATGACTTTATCGCCAAGTCATGGGCTACCTCCGGATCTAAGCCAAAAATATAGGGTCTTAAAAGTGAAAACATTTATTTTTTTATTTTATCTTCAATTAATTTGATTGTTTCTTTAACACCAAAAAAACTTATAAAAAAGCCCATTCTCGGTCCGTCTTTACTTCCAAAAAGAACTTCATAAATTAATATAAACCATTCTCTTAATTTTTTATCATAACCATTTTCTTTACCTGTGGAATATACGATAGTTTGTATATCTTCTGGTTTAGTTTCTTGTTTAATTGACTCAAGTCTTTTTGCTAAATTTATAAAAGCCTTTTTTTCACTTTCATTTGGTGTCTTGTACTTTTTATTAGGTTCCACTTTGTCTCTAAAATAATTAATTGCATATTCTGTTAGATGATCAAGAACTTTGTAGTTTTCTGGCTTAATATCAGGATGAAATCTTTGTATAAATTTCCATAAAATTTCTTTATTTTCAGCGTTGCTTGAGCCCACTAAATTTAAGAGCATTGAAAAGGTCATAACAATTTTCTCTTGTGGTGGTTTTCCATTGTGGACGTGCCAAACAGGATTTAAAAGTTGTTCTTTAATTTCTTGATTTGGAAAAGACTCAATTAATGAGAGATATTCATCAACAGCTTTCGGAACAACATCAGAATATAATTTTTTTGCTCTAGTTGGATTTTGATACATGTAAAGAGACAGACTCTGAGGCGAAGCGTATCTCAACCATTGTTCGATGGTAATCCCATTACCTTTTGATTTAGATATTTTTTCCCCTTTTTCATCTAAAAATAATTCGTAAGCAAATCCATTCGGTGGTTTTTTTCCTAAAATTTTGCAAATTTTATTTGAGAGTATTGCACTTTCCGTAAGATCTTTTCCATACATCTCAAAATCAACATCAAAAGTAAACCATCTCATTGCCCAATCTACTTTCCATTGTAATTTACAGCTTCCATTGATTATTTCGGTTTCTAGTTTCTTTCCATTGTTGTCGAAAACTACTGTGCCTTTTTTTTTATTTATCTCTAAGAGTGCAATCTCTAAGACTTTACCAGTGTCAGGACATATGGGTAAAAAAGGACAGTATGTTTTTTTTCTTTCACTTCTCAATGTGGGTAAAATAATTTCCATGATTTCATCATATTTTTCTAAAACACGTATTAAAGAATTATTAAATTTCCCTGTTTTATAGTTTTCTGTCGAGCTTTTAAAATTAAATTTAAAATCAAATTTATTTAAAAAATCTTTAAGCATTTCATTATTATGCTTTCCAAAACTATCAAATTTTTCAAACGGATCTGGAATGCTGGTTAAAGGTTTGCCAAGATTTTCATAGAGCAATTTATCATTTGGTATATTGTCTGGAACTTTTCGTAGACCATCCATATCGTCAGAAAAAGTGATAAGTTCAGTTTCAATATCTTGCATATGATTTAAAGCATTAATCATCATAGTGGTTCTAGCTACTTCTCCAAAAGTACCTATATGTGGCAAGCCGCTGGGGCCATAACCAGTTTGGAAAATTATCTTTTTTTTTAGTTTAATTAGATCTTTTCTATCTTTTAAAAGTTTTCTTATCTCAACAAACGGCCAAGAAGAAGTGGATTGAATTAAATTAACATCAAGCATAAGAATGGTTTATTAAATTTTATAGACAAAATACAGATATAATTAGAAGATAATAAGTTGAATTTTACAGGTATTTAAATAATCTATT
>MDTC01010040.1_pt1 | contig 29763 bp, 31 predicted proteins | sample 811181 | NCBI WGS metagenome assembly MDTC01 (sample SAMN05326644, study PRJNA326480) | marine metagenome | isolation source: seawater | place: Pacific Ocean: North | collected 2011 | reverse complement strand
TTTCCTATCAGCAAGTTTATCAAACAAGTTATTCTTATCTAGTACTTGTTCAACACCAAAACTCTTACCAACACCTGGAGGGCCAGTAACTACCATACCTCGAACAATGCCATCAATAGACATCTGTGTCATATCATCTAGAATCTCAAATCGTTGTTTAATTCGTTCAATAATCTGAGAGTCTGTTTCAGTAGACTTAGTTTCAGGTGTATCCAAAACTTGGATAATTGTTTCGCCTTTTTTGTTCTTTCGCTGGCGAGGGGCGGTCTTAAAAGCAACTGACATATGTTATCTCCTTCATATTTTTTAGCTTACTATTACATATTACAGTAAGAACTCTTACTTGTCAACCTTTTTTTCTATTCATTTAGCATAAATTTTTACTCTGTTTATCATTGTTTCATGAGCATTTGTATATTTGCTCTTTTCATGCTTGTTTACTGTACCACGTACATGGATAACTTTACCATCAATAATATCACTAATATCAGGTTGATCTCTCCACCAGAACTTTACAATATTTTTACTATTTTGTACAGTGGTAATCATATAAACAGAACTGCTCTGTATATATTTTACATCAATAACTTCTAATTGGAGATCGTATCGTTGCCCTTTATCACCAAAGAACTCACTTTCAAAACGTAGTTCTTCAATTTTATCTTCTACTGCTTTACGTTTTTTATCAACCTCATTCATGTGAGGGATACTCGCAAGTACGGCAACATTAAAATTAGTTAGCTCTTTTGTATCAAATGCTTGTGCAACACCCTGTTCAAAATTTGATAGGGTAGAAGTGAGCTTTTTAAGCATATATCTTCCATTAAACTTATCAATAATTTCTTTTGCTTCTGAGATAAGTTCTTCAGATGGTTTAAAACCAGCAGTAATTTTTTCAATTACAATAGTTTTATTGTCTTTAGTTTCTTGTAAAACTTCACCAGTTTCATAATCTGTTTGTTTAAAACCTTCACCACTGCGAATAAAACCTTGTTGATTGAAAGTTTCAATCGCTAACGCCAGTGCTTCAACTGGCGTTACATCAAATGTTTTATTCTTGCGAGCCATTATGCTAACTCCTCAAAGCCCATCATAGCAACCTTGTACTTTGTATTACCAATAAGCATCTGGTCACCCATTGAAGTAGATCGTAATCCCCACTCCTTACCATTATCATCTGTATGGAGAGGTGCCATTACTGTTACATTTTTATTGAAATCACCGTTTTGTTCACCATCTTCAAAGTATTCTTTCTTAATACTCCAGGAGCCCATAACGTTATTTGTCCAACGATATGCATACTCAAGTGCTTCTTCAGCTACTGCATATGGTGTATCAACAAATGCTACTGTACGGGGTGAATCTTCAAACGCGGTATGTATAACTGCAACTTTCATATTAGGTTCCTTTTCTTTAACTATACCTACATGATATAGTAAGATGTCTTACTTGTCAACCTTTTTTTTGCAATTATTTTAAAAAATTTACAATGAAATGTCCTCGAGTCCAGCGGCCCTTAGTTTAACAATATTGTTTATCTGGAACTGCTTGGCTTCTAGTGCCTTTATCACACCTATAAACTTATTACGCACTAGGCTGAAGTCATTAATTAGATATTGAAGGGCAACAACATCCTCCTCACCATCAACAAACTTATCAGCATCTCGAGAACTGAGTGCTCGATTATAACTTTCAAGATACTTCCTGAAAATTTTACTGCGAATTTTTCGCATTTCGGTGTTAAGATATTCGAGTATAGCTTCCACTTCTTGGAGTTGGTTGAAACGTTGTTCTACGATACCAGGCATGTCACGGGCCTGCTTCTCTAAAACACCTTTCATACCACACTCCAAACGTGCTTGCTCAATTTCAGTCTCGAAATGAGATATTGCTGATACAATATTGCTCATATCAGCAGTAACTTGTCTATACCATTTACTCACTATTCATCCCAATATTCTTCATCTTCAAACCATTCTTCCTCTGGTTCTCCGTATTCTTCTTCACCTTCAAGAAATTCAGTGACAGCCCTATCAAGATATTCGTCATGCTCACCAATGTCTTTTGCACTTCCTTTAATATCAAACCCATAATCATCTAGTTTGAATAACCAGTCATTTGCAAAGTCCTGTTTTAGCTTATCAGCAACAAGTCGATGTGCAGTATCATAGAGTTGTAATATAAATTCTAAGTCATGTTCACTCAGATTCATTTGTAGCCTCCACTTCTACTACAGGTTCTTCTGCAAGATCGCCACGTGCATCTTTAATTTCTTCAGGTAGTGCATTATATTCTTGCATTACAATATCTAAACAACCATCTGCATTAGCATTCCATGGCTTTCTAAATTGTGTAATAACTTCGCCTGTAACAGGACTTGTGTATTCAAGTCTGTTTCCAACCTTTTTAAACACACCCTTTGCTTCAAAGAAGTCTACAAGTCCACTATGTGGAGACATTCCAGTTTCATAAGGAATCTCTACTTGTACACTTTCAAAAGGCTTTGCATAACGAGTTTTCATAACCTTACAGGCGGCACGAATACCATGCACATCACTTGTCTTGTTACCATCTGCATCTACTTTAAGTTTCAGTTTACGCATTGCGATAACAATACTACTTGCATAGATAAAACCTTGACCACCTGAAATCTTATCATCTGGATCAAACATATCTTGCGAAGCATACGTGTGGTTAGTACACAACATTCCTACATTAAATTCACCAAACATGTTCACAGTATTACGAACAAGTGCAGTAAGTGCCTTAGGTTTTCTACCCATATCACCTTTCATATCACCTTTCTGGAACTGATCAACATCTGTTGGTGTAAGTAACATACCAAGAGAATCAACTACAAATAACACTTTAGGACGTTCATCTTTTTCCTTATCAGCATATTCTGCTTTATAATCTTTCATGAAGTCACTTACTGTTTTAGCAACATCATCAATCATACTCATGTTAAGTTTAAGTAGTTTATCTTCACTAGTATCTACATCAAGTGCATGTAGCCACTTTTCATCTAGTGCATTTTCACTATCAATAAGGACAACAAAAATGCCTTGCTCCTGTGCATTTTTTACAACATTTCCAGCCGCAATAAACGACTTACCTGCACCACTTTCACCAGCCAATACTGTAACTTTACCTAAAGGAATACCTTTATGGAAGTCATCACTAATTAGTTTGTTAAGGGTATGGTTTCCTGTTGAAATCCATGTATCAGGATCATTAAAGCCTACACTAAGGCCAGGTACCGCTTTAGTAATACTTTTGCGGAATTTACTCACATCAAATGGTCTTGCCATATATACCTCCAATAATGTGGAGAGGGCCGAAGCCCCCTCAGATTAGTCGTCTTTACGAGCTCTGATCATTGCTAGAATGTCTTGAGCACTTGGTTTTTCTTCTGCTCCTGCAGGCGCCGTTGCTACTGGTTCTGGGGAAGGTGCCGCCTCTGCATGTACTGGAGCAGGTTCAGGCTTTTCCGCAGGTGCCGGAGCAGGTGCTGGTGCCGGAGTTGGTGTTGGTGCTGGCGTAGGAGCAGGTGTGCTACCTTTAGCTGGAGCATCCAAACCATATGGACGATAAAACTCTGCAAAACGCTCTGGATCATATAATTGTCCATCAACACTTGCTTCGAACATTTCGAAAATTGCTTGTAAATGTTCTGCATCTGGCTTCTTAGGTAAGAAGTCATTAAGTGTATACAAGCCATTTGTGTTAATAGCATCACGTTCTTCTTGATTAAGTGAACGCTCCCTACGAGCCCAATTACTTGTGCTATAATCAGCATACTGACCTTTTGTAGACTTCATAATACGGAAGTCTGTGCCAGCTTCATAGTCTGTTGGGATTTCAGGAAAATCAGGATCCATAAGCGCCTGACTAATAATTTTAAAGATTTGAGGACTAATTACAAATCTACGAATCGGATTATCAGGAGTTGTATCCTCCTGTAGATCTGATTGTGTAACGAAGCCTTGGAAAATGTAAGAACGCTTTTTCCAATACTTACGACCCATGTCCTCCATTGAAGGATCTTTGAACCACGGACGAATTTCTGCGTGGATTGGGCAACTATCGCCCCACATTTCAACACAAGGAACCTGTATTGTTACAGGCTTGTGTTCGTCATGTCCTTTAATACCTGGGAATTCTAGCCTAACCATTTGTCGCTCTTTCCAAAAGAACGTGTTAGACTCATCCGCATCGGGAAGGAAACGTAGTGTTGCACTACTGCCTTCTGGAATTTGCCAATGTGGGAAAATTGCGTTGTCGCCGCCGCTTGATGTACCTCTAGTTGAGGATTTTGTTTCTTGTTCGAGCAGTTTTGCTCTGATTTCTGCCAAAGATGCCATAATTATCTCCTATATTAGCCTTTGTTAGTTTTGTGTGTCGGAACATATTTGCTCCTTTGCCTTTATTAGCCTATACAGTGTATACTCTTCCTTGCCCACTGTCAAGCAAATACTTGATTTTATTGAACTTTTTTACGTAATGTAAGAAGTACACCTTCATCAAGTGGAATTTCCTTTTGTGACTCGAATGTTGGATTTGTGTTCAAATACTTAACAATCGCTTCAATTAATTTTGTGTCGTTTGCACTAACACCCTCTGCAACTAAATTATGCAGTGAGTTAAAATATTCACGTGCATTTTCATTAGTAACATTATTTGCGAGATAAGATAGCTGTCGTGCTAGAATATCCTGCTCCTCAATCACATGATTATTAGGATGCTCTGGATCATTCTCATTTAGACTTAGCCCAATGTCTGTTTGTGTTTCAATCATTGAATATAATTTTTTAATCGTCTCTTGCACGACGCTATCTCTCTCTTGTTTTTCAGCTACAATACGGCCTACACGGCTGAGAACATCATTTAGTTCTTCAGTTGTAAACGTATTATATAGAAACTTTTCTGTAATGTCAACACTTTTTTCAGTATTTTCTGAATTATTTTCAGACACTGCAAAATTGTTATAACCTCTGAGTGTTGAGAGACTGTTGATAGTGTTTTTGAGCTCAGAAAGTTTTGTTCTTACTGCTTCTACAATTTCACTATTATTTTCATTTACAAGTTTATTAGACTGTACATGTCTTACAAACTTATTGAGGCTTGCTATCTCCTCACACATACTAAGAATTGCTTCACCCTTAGCATCATAAGGAGTTCCTCCTTCATTTACGTGCATCGCCATCGCTTTAGCCCCACCCATATATCTATGAGGGAACCTAAATCTTTCACCTTGTGAATTTTCAATAAAGAGTGAGTGTATGTGTCTGCTACGTGATCCACGTACTTCTTCATTTACACCCTTTGTATGTTTAATTACCAGCCTAGCATTAGGACTTTCAACATAACTTGTTTTGACAGTACCAAATGGCTTGCTGAATCCTTCAATAATAAGAGCCTCAGATGCATTAACTCTTTGTCTGTTTAATGCTGTGCTAATTGCTTTGTCGTAACCTTTTGTAGTTTTACCATTTTTACTTAATGAAAAATTACCTCTGTTATCTGCTGATGTGTTAGCATAACTATATTTTCCACCCTGTGTACTACTTTGGTTTCTAGAATATGTTGCTTTATCTTTAGAACCAATTGTTCTGCTTTGATCAAAACTTGAGTTGCCTTTATTATCAGTTCTCATACTTGTTTTTTGTGAAACTCTCATTTTTCCTAATGGCTTTCCAGCATTAGGATCTTTAGGCATTTGAATACGCTGTACTTTTGGTAGTTTTTTATCAAAATCAAAATCAGCTTCATTAACGCTTTGGTGACTAAAGTCTTTTGGTTCTAATTTTTTATCAAATTTTCTCACTGTAAATTCACCTAAATTCTTATGTGTTGCTTTCTTAATAGTATTTAGCAATTTTTTATTATCTGGTATAGAAAAATCTCCGCCTGCCTGTATTACAGTTTCAATTTTTCCTTCGTCTTCACGGACTGTAACCATTAGGTCTGCTTCATATGCATAAAATCTTGTCGCTTCTTCTGCGTTAACAGTTTTCTGTCCTTCAGCAGTAAACATTTTTAATTTCATATTTGAACCTTTGATTATGTTCAAAATTTCTTCGCCTAATGTATCCATGATTCTTTCCTTGTTAAATATATTTATCACAAAATGCTAAACGGCATAGGTTCTTCATAGTCTTCATCTTGTGGTTGACCTTTTAAATCTAAAAATGCTGTATCTTCATACTTAGTAACTTCTAGTGCCATACGTACTATAAGCACTGTAGCCATAACTAGATCATCTGTTTCGCCTTCTTTGGCTTGATAACTATTACCTTTTGCACAGAATGTTTTAAGTTCTTGTAGTAGATTTCTACTTGCAACTTCAAGTTTATCTGTTTCAACCCATTGTTTTAATTTGGCACATGCTGTTACCTTTGATTTGTGTGTAGTAGTAAATCCTCTACGCAAACGTCCTGGTCCAGGTTTTTTAGGTTCTGTTAACATTGTTCCATAAATGTTTTCTTCACCTAGCTCTTCTAACATTACAAGTGCCGCTTCACCTAATGTGTTATTTTCAATACTATAATATATGCTATCTTCATGTACACCTTCAGTAACCATGAATTCACATATTTGTTGTATAATTCTTATCTGTCGTTGTATCGTTGTTTTGTTATGTTGCCATTCAGCTACTTGCCTCATACCTGGCATTTCATATACTTGAATAGCACTAAAGTCACCACCAGTACCTAAACTAGGATCAAGTCCAACTAGATACAGTTTATCTTTTTCTGGTTTTTTATACCAACGCACTTGCCCCATCTTTTCAATTGGATCTTTAGCAACCATATTGTACAGTTTGATACTATCAATAAGTGTTTCATCATACGCAATAAACTCACAATTATGTTCACGACGGAAACGCTCTTCACCAATTTTCGCTTGTTCTTCTTGAGCCCAATCTTCATCTCGATCAGGATGTACTTCCCAAGTTGCTAGAAAACTAGCAAAACCATTTCTACCAGTTTTTTGTTCATTGCCATATTCATCAAGCATTTTACGAGCTTCATTCCAAATAATAGCAAATTGGTCATCATCTTGATTAGGTGTACTTGTAATAATACATTTACCACCTGTTGCTAGTGTAGGAGAAAGTGAAGTCCAAAATTCACGTGCAATGTTGGGTCTAACAAATGCAAACTCGTCTAAGTAAACTAACGAAATGGACAAACCACGTCCTGTATTTTCTGTTGTTGCTTGAGCAATAATACGTGAGCCATTATCAAATTCTAAACTACCTTTGTTATAACTCGTAACGCCAGCACGTACAAAATCAGGTATATGCTCATATGCAAAACGTATACGTTGCATAATTTCTTGAGCACCTGAATATTTGTGAGCCGCGATTAAAATAGTTTGATCAGGGTTAAACATTGCATACCAAAGCAAATAACCTGCCGCACAAGTACTTTTGCCTGTTTGTCGTGCAAGCATACTAACACTATATCTAAATTCATGATATGTATCCACTAAATCAACTTGATAAGGATATAACGCAAACTTCATTCTACCCTGTACAGGGTGTTGAATGTAGCAATAGTTCATTAGGAAGTATTTTGGATCTTTCATACAAAGAGCCAATTCAGTCAACTGGTGTTCAGTGAACTTCTCCTTTTTATACGGAGTTTTAGTTAATTTTGTATCTACTGTCCCTGCCATATTAGTATTTACCAAAAGCCCATTGACGTTCTTTACACCACCAACATTCGCCACAATGTGTAGTCATCCAACTAGGTGTGTCCTTATTATGCCTACTTTCCTGTTCACAACTTCGTGTAAAAGGAAAAAGTTTATTCATCATTCCAAAATGATTATACAAATATGCTATAAAACGTTTATCAATATTCATCCAAGGTTGCCAACGTAATACTTCAGGAGAAAGGTTTCTATATGGAGGTCTACCATGTCCTTCGTCCCTTGCTTCAAATCTACCTTCACGTAAATGTTCTACATCTGTTGGTGGATTTTGTGTTGTCCCAAGTATTGCTACTGTTGTACCATGTATCTTTGTAATTAATTTTTCAGTTTCATTAAGTTCTTGTCTACGTTGATCATCTGTAAAATATGTATAATGACTTTTTATAAATTCAGTACCTGTAAGTTCTAAAACTTTATCTAATACTGTAGTTGCCCATTTTGCATTATACCAACCTTTTACAACGTTTGCACATGTTATTACATGTATTTCAGCATTAGGTATATGCTTCTCACAATATTTTATTAGCATCCATAACAATATTGCACTGTCTGCTCCTCCTGAAATATTAATTACTAATTTTCTGTGGGGAGCAGGAATATAAAATTCTACAGACTGACCATAGGAGTCAGTGTAAACGTCAATAGGTCGTTCCATGTGATTATTTATAGGAGAAAAAACCCGTGAAAATATCACGGGTCTTTTTAATTTTTACTTGTCTTTATGTGCGTTATATTTTGCTTTCATACCTTCTACGCTGTGATTCTCATTCACATTAATTTTAAGGTCTTGTGCATCTAAGTAACGCTTAAGGCTTAGATTAACTGCCTGTGCAAAGTCGTCATTAGCATCACCTGCATGTTTTGTTGGCTCAGTTTCGCCTACACCTGCTGGAGTATTTGCCCACTCATCTAACTTTTTATTAATTGCTTCTTCAGATAATCCTGAATTCTTAAGTAGATTAATAAGTTGTGTAGTGTCCATTGTTGGCGCCTCTGCTACAACTTCTTCATCTGTTTCTGCAGATTCTTTCTTGACTTTGTACTTTTTGCCATCTACTTCAAACTCTTCTTTACCAGCATCTCTGGCTTTTTTAAGTTCATGTGCAAATTCGTTGCCTTCATTTGGCTCTTCGTCAAGTTCTTTTTTAGCTTCATCGATAGATTCATCTGTTTCTTCTTTATCATCAGATTTTTTCTTTTTCTTATCGTGATAGTCTTTTAAGCCTTTTGGCATTTCGCCTTCATCGACTTTTTCTTCTTTATGTACGCTTGGATCATCACACTTTGGATCATCACACCCGCATTTTTCTTCTTCAAGTGTTTCCTCTGCAACCGGAGCCTTCTGAACTCCAGCAATCTTGAGGATTCTATCTAGTTCTTCCATTGTTGACTCCTGTTTACTTTCTTCTTCACCTTCTAGATGTGCCATACCATCGTCTTGCATACCCTGCTCACTAAATGAAACTGGTGTGCCAATGATACCGCTGATTTCTTCTTCGAATCCACTATCTGTGTAGACAGTCCATGGACCTTCGTGTTTTACTGAAACACTCATATATCCATCTTCGTCTGTGTTAATTGTAATCTCGTGTACAAATGTTTTGTATGTTACTTCTTCACCACGATCTTCACCTTGCCAAATACTGTCGCCGGCAAGATCAATGTTTTTGTTGACCTGAATTACTCTTCTGCCTTCAGCTTCAGTTACTGACTCATCTGCATCGTCCTTCATTGGTGGCATGTCATTATGCCTACGGAAGTCTTGTACAAAATCTTTAATTGTATCACCGTCTAGATAACGGATTAATTCATCTAGTACAATACTATGTGAACCTAGCTCTTCAATCAAGTCTAAAATTGGATCTGCAGAATCGCCTACCGCTTCTTTTACACTCTCTGGTACAATTTTATGACTTCTTGCAGATACACCCTGCAATGCCATAAGTGCTTTTTCAAATGTAACAATTTGATCTGTTAAATCACCTGTACCTGTTCCTTGTGAATCTAGTTCTACTAGTTTTTGTACTTTTCCTTTTAAAGTTGAAATAAGAGAATCAATTTCGCCTAATGTGGCGTGCTTTTGTTCATCCATTTCATCTTCTTTTATTACTTCTTTAAGTTCTCTCATTTTTTAGCCTCCTTTTCCTTATCTTTACGTAAGGACAGAAGTTCCTGTACAAATTTGGAGTTGTATTTGTCACCATAATAATCTTCTGATTTAATTTTTTCTGCTTCGGAGTAATCACCATCTTCTAACATTGAACCAATTTCTTTTGGTTCGCTTGTCGCCGCTTGCTCCTGCTGTTCTAAAGGTTCCATATCGCTACGTACCTTCATTACTGCATCACCTAATCCAAGCAGTGATTTTAATTCTTCTTGAATTTGGTATGCACTGGCTGGACGCTCAGTGGTAAATTCTATTACATGGACTTCATGTCCACGTGCTTGTGGGAAATCATAAGGAGCACTTTGTAGCATTAATCTTTTAGGTGCTTGTACAGTTTTTACTTCATACTTTGCTAAATGTCTTTCGATACGATCTACTGATTCGTTATCAATTTCATTTATAAGTTTAATGCGGTAGGTGTAATCTCTCTTTGATTCCGTCAAATACTGTTTAAATGTTTTCATTGTACAACTCCGAACTTATAATTATTTATCATTTTCTTTCATCTTTTGCATGATTGAATCAAGCATAGAAGCTCTATCTCCAATAAATTCACCCTCTACTTCAGTAGGTTCATCACTTCCTATCTTATGCTCAAGTTTCTTTTCATCTAAATCTAGTTTTGCTTTACGCATTTGTAACTCAATCATCTTTAATTTTTTATCCATTTTATGCTGTTTTGCAGTTAGGGCCGCCGTAAGCATTTTACTTGCACTATCAAATATAGGTGCGGCATGTCTATCCTCAACATTTTTTCCAAGATCACACAGATCTTCAAACGTATTCATTGCTTTTGTAGCATATTCATCCATTTCTCTATCAAGTTCTTCTAACCCAATAACGGCAGGAAGTGAACCATCAATACGTTCTGTCATATCCAATTTACCCTGTACTAAAGCAATTTCTTCCTGTGATTCCTCTACAGTAGGAAGTGTTTCTTCTATTTCATCAGGTATTTTAACTTCTTCAATAGGTGGTAAACCTAATTCTTCTTCTAATCTTTTTGTCATCTTTTTCTCTGCTGTGGTTTATTGTAAATTTCTCTTTCAGTAATTACACGAAAACCTAGTCCTTGATTTTTACACCAAGCTCTAGCGGCCTCCCATTTTGCTTGATTCACTACTGCGGCCGCTTTTTGTTGCATACCACGAGCTTCTCCTAATGTTTGTCCACTTGGTTTAACTTCTATCATTTCTGCTTTTTTATTTTTATTTTTATCTTCATATACCATTAAAAAATCAGGAACATATGTAGTTTGTTTTCCTGTAATTGGATTTCTGTAAGGTATTCTATGTGTCTCACTACCCCATGCAATTACATTTGGGTGTGCATCAGCCATTCTCATAACAGCTAGTTCCCATCCACTTCTATAACGTGGTGCCCTTTTACCTACATATTTGGTAGGATTATTGGGTGTGAATATACCTTGTTGAAATTTCTTTGCCATATAACTATTTATTTAGGCAAAACTACGCTGTAGTTGGATTTTCTAATGCATCTGTGATCTGTTGTCTTAGTTCATTTGCAGTACCTGCATCAGTCTTTACATGATATCCTTCATATTGAATTTGTAAAGTATATTGTACTGGACCACCATCACTATAATCTAATGTATCACCATCTACATTAGATATAATAGGATTACGCAAAACAATTACGTTTGCATCACTTGCTGTATTAAGCCTTACTATACTAAGATTTTTAAAATAATATCTGTTATTTCGTAGTGTAAAACCTGTACCACTTGTGCCAGATGTACCGCTAAAGTTTTCAGATACAATATCATCAGCAAATTTTGCTTCAGCATTTCCCATTAAACCTGCATAGTAATATGCACTGGCTTGTTTAAGAAAACGTTCTACTTGTGCATCTCTATCATCATAGACACGCATTGTAACTGGAGAATAATCTATACCAGTTTGAATTAATCTCTTCTTATTGTATTGATTTTGTGCTGATACTCTAGAACTGTGACCAGGCATTGTAACACTTGCTATACGTGTCATTGGTATGGTAGAAACGGAGGCGGTATCTCCGCCTCCTAATTCCCATAAACACATAAACTGGAACTTGGTCCTAGGAAACAACGGCTGTATTGCATTAGATCCTGTGTTTACTCCATAAACATCGGTTGCAATGTCACCTAGAAACTTTCCCATGTGTTCCTATCCTAATTACTGAGCGCCGTCAGTTGTTGCTGAGGATTCTCCGCCTGCAACAATACCAGCATTAGTTAGTTCGTCTATTGCTGATTGTAAAATTGTGTGGCTTGCGTTATCGTAACGGATAGTTGCTGTTACCTGAACCATATCACTTGTGGAGTAGTTTAGGTCACCATACTGAATACTTGGGATAAAGCAACCAACTAATTCCCATTTATCAAGTACTGCGGCACCATTACTATCATTATCAAATGATCCATCAAGTGTAATAATTGTCATTTTAAATTTATAATCTGCACCAGATTTTGCAGATGCTTGTGTAGAGTGGTTAACTTGCTTTGATAGCTGATGGTCTAATGATTTAATGACATTACCATCCATGTCGTCACGTAACACAAGTGTGATGTCTGACCAAGTATGCTTACCAGCCAAACGAATCTTTGAGTTGTATGTATCTAATGTAATATCTTCATGATCTAGTTGTGGACGAGTGACACTAATAACATTTGTTGTTACAAGTGGCATTCCGTCACCACCACTACCTAAGCCTTCGAACTCTACCTTGAAACGATATTGTAGTTTCGGCATTAGTGTAGCAGAAGCATTATCAGTAGGTACACCAAAATTTGTAATTACAGCCATTTTAATCTCCTTTTAGAATAAATTCTTGCTATCTGTATTTATGCCAAATAGCAAGAAAATTTCAATTAATTTCTTTGACAGTTAATGCCTTTAATATCTTGTGGCGGCTGTGCAAAAGGCAGTACATTTAGTAACCATTGAGTACTGATTGCTAGGTTTTCCTTTTGTGTATTGCCAGTCTCACCACGACTGTATAGATGAATTCCACATGCTAAATGCACTGTGCCATCTTTAAAACAGAAACCACTGTGGATTTTACGTGTATTAACCGCATACCAACGACGTGGTTCAAATTTTACTAGTTTTCCATCGTGGATAAACGTAAATTCATTTTGATTACAGTTGTTCGCCCAGCAAATTAGACGTAGGCTATCGCCTAATATTTCGCCATTTGGCTTGACGGACTTCCACTTATCTCTATGTGGGTATAGGTAATCACCACTATCATAGAGCATACAACCTACTTCTGTTGCATTCTCAGGTAATCCCCAACCTTCTGGAACAAAGTTATATTCCCAACCACCTTTTGGACCATTTTCAGGGCCTTTAACCTGATTGTCTTTGGTTGGTCTTTGTCTTTTAATTAATTCAGGTCTACTGTTGTATTCAATACATTGCTCAATTACATTTTCTGGAACCCAAGCATCAAGCTCAATAATATCGCCTGCACTTTGGAATAACCATGTAGTAGTCATGTAAGGAATTTCTTTAGACTGAATATCTGTGAACATGTCCATATTTGAACTCCATTTTTTTTAACGTTAAAAAGGCATATTGCCTCATACATATTTATGTAAATCAGTCATAATAAAAGCGGGCAGTTAATAAAATGCCCGCTTTAGTAGTTTTGTTATTAGCTAAGTTCGCCTGTGTTAACAATACGGATTGGAATGTAAATAAATTCTGCCGCTTTTGTTGGCTCAATAGCTACATCAATGTATAGTTCGTTTGCGTCTATTCTTGCAGGTGTGTTGTTTGTTTCATCACAAACTACTGCAAAGTCATATACGCCACGTTGTGTAAGGATATTTGATAAGAATCCATCAAATGTTGCCTTAGCATTACGTCTTGTATTTGCGTCATTTGGCTCAAACAAGAATGGTCTGCCAATTACTGCAAAGCGTTCTCTTAGATACGCTGTTAGACGTGCAACGTTTACACGGTCAAGAGCACTTGCACTTGCTGAAAGTGTTTTCTGTCCAAACAACATAATGCCTTCGCCAGGGAATCTAGCAATAGGATTAAGTTTGTTTTGGTACATTGCATCTCTGTCGCCCTGTGTTAGAGCTACTGGAACAAATTCACCTTCTGAATTCATGTGACCAACGTTTGTTGCGTTTTGTACAATACCACGTGTAAGACCTGCTGGTGCAAACCACTGGAATGCAACTTGGTCATTATAAGCATATGAGTATAGTACTACGTGTGATGCTGGTACAACAACGTTTTTACCACTTATTGGGTCACTTGCAAACGCACTTGGATAATATGTAGCACCGTAAATGTTGCTACTTACTAGTCCTTTTTCGCCATTTGCTGTTGCATTTGTACCTTGTACCCATGTAATTGCTTCTGTTGGTGTTAGACGGAATGGTGAGTCAACGATTACAAAAGCAGTTTCATTTCTGTCACTGTTTAATGTAAACATTTCGTCTGCCATTTCAGGATAACCTGGTGATGCAATTAAACGGAACTGGATTGTTTCTTCACGTAGTTTTGTACTAGCGGCTGATGCTTGCATTTTGCTTACAACAACTTTACGCTGTGCATGCCTACCAAAAGAACCTGAGCCGTCTGGCTGGTTACCTGCGGCATTACGCCACTTCCATGTAGTTGCTAGTGATGCGTCATATACTCTAACTGTATTTGCACTACGAGTCATGTTAATTGCTGTTGTGCCAGCTGGGTAAATTAATGGATTAGGACCATTTGCAAGCACTGCACCACTTGCTACAAAAGTTCCGCCTGCATTTGATGCATCTGTAATGTCACCAAATACAACACCGTCACTTGTAGATTGGTCTGTGTTGTCTTTCTTTGCCCATACTGTACCGTTATGTCTGTAAATTACAGGATATCCGGACGCATCAGTGTCAATCCAATAGTCGCCATCTGCTAGTGCATTTCCGCCTGAATCTGTTGAAGGTGCCGCTGAACCGTACTGTACATCTGAGGCTTTTTGCCATTTTTGTACACCACTGTCTACTGCTACTTCATAAATATCTAATTCATTTAGATCTGGATCAAACCAATATGTACCATTTACTGGATTACCTACTGGTTCTGTAACTGAAGCTTCCATTACAAATCCACCAGTTGCAGTTGTTGATGAAGTTGAGATATCATCAAACTCATCATTTGCAGAATCATAACGTCTTACAGCAACAATTCCTGCGGCGCCATCAATTAATAGCCAAATATCGCCTTCGTCTATTGATCTAGCCGCACCTGCTGAACCGTCTTGGTTAATATCACTAGCAATACCTGTAGGTACTGTAGCCGCCGCATTTGCATATACTGGTGTCTGCTTAACGAATGAACCGCCTGCAGTTGTATATAATGAAATGTCTAGATTTAAACCTGATCCAGGGACTGTTGTTTTAATCCAAATATCATTTGTTGTTGCACTTGCTGGTGCATTATAGTGTGGAGCATAACTTACGTCAACTGTTGTATAGTTGCTATCTAGTAATGTCCAGGCGCCACTTACGCCTTTGTAATAATAAATTTGTGTGTCGTTTGCATCATTAACAATTTCGACTAAGAAAGTATCATCAACTACTGCGGCAGTTGCTGATCCAGCAGTAGCAACTATTTCTACTGTTGGTGTTTGTACTTCCCACTGACTTGAAGCTGAATATTGATGAATACCAAAACTTGAAGCAGTTGGATTTAGCCAATATGTGTTATTATCTGCAGGACCTGTTGGTGCATTTGAGCTCGGACGAAGCTGACTTAAATCAATATCTGCTCGCATAATATATGCCGCTGATGCTTGACCTAAGAAACTATATGCGGCCATAAGACCATATTCATTAGTTTCGTCGCCTTGTTGAACTGTACCTGCTACCTGTCTAATATCAGTGTTACCAAAATATTGTGTAAGTTCACGTTGTGAAGTCACAAGTACTGGTGAACCTGTATTAGCAGATTTTGTGAATTTTGCAATTCCGTCAATTTCTGTACCAGTTGGATCTGTCTTGTCACTACCAGTTGCTATAAACAACATTGGGACAGTACCAGCGCCGGCTGGGCCATAAACTGACTCGTCTGTTACTGAAACCTGTACGCCAGGTGAAACAAGATTTGCCATTTGGAGTTCTCCTCTCGAATATAGAACGTATTGTTCTTATATGAATATTTATCGGAATATCCAAATAGGGTGCTATTATAGAATTATATGTAGTGTTAATTAAGTTTGGAAAGTGTCTCAACCTGGAAAGCATCATAAGTGCCGTTGTTGCTAAGTTCAACATCAAAGTTCCAACCTGCCCAACTCCATTCACTTGCATGTACTTCAGGGAATATTACTTTCATTGTATTGTTTGGTTCTTTACCTTTGCCTGCAATGTTTACATTACACGCAGTAGCCCACCATTCTGGTTTATCGTGTCTCCAAACAACGGCAGTTGTACCGCCTAATTTTTTAATTACTTCAAGTTCATTAAAAAATCTACAATCTGAAATAACAACATTTTTGTCAGTCATTTCAATTTGCCTTTCACAGGCCGCAACCCAAATATCTGGGTGAAAATGTGTCCTTAAGACATCTGTGCCTACATATTGTAGTGCATAACGTGGTGTAAAGTTAGGAATATCTAAACGTTTACTCCACCATTCATCAGGCATTTCTCTAAACGCTCTACTTTCAGGAGTATTTCCTTCTAGCAGTACTCTATCCCAACCAAAAATATTTGCACAGGCGTCTTTCAATACGCCAGCAAAACTAATTCTTTGATATCCTTCCGCAATAAGAAAGCCTGCGGCTGAATCTTTACCGTGGCCAATAAGACCACAAATGCCAATAATGTTTTTCATGTGTATATTATACTAAGAAATGTTAAGTTTGTCAACCGATAACAAATGATAATGGAGCACTTCCTTCATTATGAAGTGTAAGTTCTGTTTCTAATTTGTCTATATCTTGTTGTGCGTCAGTACGTAACTGATCTGCATTCATTGTAGTACCACCTTGTGGTCCTGCAATCTGTGTAAATTTGCCACGTGCTTCTGCAAGCATTAGTCTTGCATGAGCAAAAGCATAATCTTTTAACCAAGGTGCCGCATAAGTATCTTCTAATAAATTTTCTTCAGGACGGAACATGTATACATGTAGTACAACATTATCTTCAGCTTTTATCATACGTTGTATAAACAAGCGTTTTGATTGAGGACGCCAGGTGAACATAAGTTCTGCACCAAATAACCTACCCATTGTTTCTCTATACTGATGTAGGAAGTCAAACATTGTTAAACCACCTGGTCTATGTGCGCCTAGCAAGTAAGTGTTTAAATAAGCCGCCTGAAAAGGTTCAATGTCATTACCAGTGCCACTACTAACACCAGTTGTTCGTCTATAAATGTCTTTTACTTCCATTACTTCATTAGGTAGTGTATATTCATTCTGCTCTTTTTGTAAAGTCATCATAATAAAAGATTCTTCAACTGCATTTTCTGCACGTTGACGATACTTTTGAATACTTTTGTCTATCGCTAATTCATAATGTTCAGGATCAAGCTCTACGTCAACCATTTGGCCGCCTAGTCTTAATTCCATTTCTTTGACTAATTTAGATTTTAAACTCATTGTGTACCTCTACTTGTATTTATTACAGAAGTACTATTATCCAACAGAACCTTCTAGTGTTATTTCTAATAACTTGTTTGCTTCAACTGCAAACTCCATTGGAAGTTTACTTACTACATCTTTTACAAAACCATTTACAATAAGATTCATTGCCTGTTCTTCATCTAAGCCACGAGCTTGGCAATAAAATAACATTTCTTCAGATACTTTAGATGTAGTTGCTTCGTGATTTATTGAGCCACCGCCTCCAGTTTGTTCAATATATGGAATTGTAATGGCCGCACATTTATCTCCAATAAGCATACTATCACATTGTGTAAAGTTTTTTGATCTACTAGCACCCGCCTTGGCACTAAACTTAACTCTACCTCTATAAGTTTGCTTACCTTGTTTTGCTGAAATACCTTTAGCAACAATAGTTGATGTAGTATTTTCACCAATGTGTATCATTTTAGTGCCTGTATCTGCTTGTTGTCTACCTGTACTAACTGCTACACTGTAAAACTCGCCCTTAGATTCGTTACCTTTTAATACACAACTTGGATATTTCCATGTTAAGGACGATCCAGTTTCAACTTGAGTCCATGTAATTTTACTTCTAAAGCCTTTACATATTCCTCTCTTTGTAACAAAGTTATATATTCCACCTTTTCCTGTTTCAGGATCACCTGGATACCAATTCTGTACTGTTGAATATTTTACTTCTGCTCTATCTTTTGCAACAATTTCAACACAGGCCGCATGTAATTGATTTTCATCTCTTGCTGGTGCAGTACACCCTTCTAAGTAACTTACATATGCATCATCTTCACATATAATAAGTGTACGTTCAAACTGTCCAGTGTTTGCTTCGTTAATTCTAAAGTATGTTGATAGTTCCATTGGACATCTTACACCTTTGGGAATATAACAAAATGATCCATCAGTAAATACTGCACTATTCAAACATGCAAAAAAATTATCTCCATAAGGAATAACAGATCCTAAATACTTTTTAACAAGTTCAGGATGCTCTTGTACTGCTTCAGTAAAAGAACAAAATATTACACCAACTTTTGCTAAATCATCTTTAAATGTAGTAGCGATGGATACAGAATCAAATACTGCATCTACTGCTACACCGGCTAAAGCCGCCTGTTCAGATGTAGGAATACCTAGTTTCTCAAAAGTTGCTATAACTTCAGGATCAACTTCGTCCATAGATTTTAGTTTAGGTTTGGGAGCAGAATAATAGGATATAGCCTGATAATCAATAGGCTCAATATCCAATTTAGACCAATCTGGCATGGGCATTGTAAGCCATTTTCTATAAGCTCTTAATCTCCAACCCAATAACCATTCTGGTTCTTTTTTAAATTTTGATATTTTTTCAATAACTGATTCATCCAAGCCAGGAGGAAGGGTAAACGCCTCTACTTCAGTAGTAAACCCTTGCTCATATTTTTTGGATAAATGTTCGTCTAATGCTACTTGACTCATTACTTACTTATTTATACAAATTATTTGTAGATTGCAAGTATCACAGTTTCTTTGTTAAATCTACCATTCAATTTAGTATCTGTAGTTTTAAGCAAATCAAATTGCTTTGTAGCTCTGACTTTTGTAGTCTTTTTAAACGTGCTAAGTTGCTCATTTGGTTTACGTAGAGTTTTCTGTAAACTATTTGCTTCATCATAGTTAACAAGGCTTGTACCTTTAACTGCGAATCCGTCACTATCTGTAGAAATGTAAATTCCTAGTTTACGATTTTTACAGTTAAACACAATACATGCTACTGCACCAATAATTTTTTCTGGTGGTTCACTAGCAATTCCATAATCGGAATCACTAACCTTGTATTGCAACTTCTTAACCTTATCAGCCGCACTCTTTTCTTTTACTTTACGTGGCTTACGTTGCGATTTGCTTTCTGCGATTACAATATCACATGCATCCATAATTTTTTTGTAAAGTAATAGAGCCGCCTTTTTCTGATTATTGTCATAGTGTTCATAACCTTCAGCAAGTTGCTCCCACATATCTGCTTCATGTTCGTCCATACGTTTAAGTTGACTTGCACTTGGCATACTATTAAGCATTACCATTTCGTCATATACACCTTCATAGAAGGTCTTTATAATTCTTGCATGATTTGCCTTTGTTCCTACACGTCTAAAACTTTTTACAGGATCAAAGTTTTTCACAATAGCAGGATCAGGATTTGTAATCCACTCATCTACTACTTCTTCAATATCTTTTGTCATTGCAAAAGCAGTTTCTCGCATAACTTCTTGAATAGTTGGTTTATATAAATTACCCAACCTTGCTTTTTCTGCTTTATCTTTTGCTTCTTTTTCTTCTACAAGTGTTCTACCCTGTTCAATATGTTCATCTATTTTGGCTTTCATATATTCACTTACTGGAAAGATACTTCCAGTAGTACCTGCTAGTGTTTGCCAATAATCATCTTCTTTTTGGTTAAAATCTGGCATACCATTAAGGAGTAATTTTGCATAAATGGCCAAATAACAACTTACAAAAGGTGCGGCCTTATAACAACGTACATCATTTTTGCTATAGCCGTTTTGAAGCATCCATGTATGTGTATGAACATGCATATCTGCAGGTTTAGTACTTGTATAATACTGATCAATAGCATGTCGTTTTATTGTATGAAATTTTTTACCGTCCCAAGTCTCCCAACCTGTCCAATCCTGATCAACAAAACCTGTTTTACGATTTACTCTTTGTTTTCTAGATTTACGGGGTATCTTTTTCAAAGCCATTTCTGTCTCCTTAAACATATTTATGAATCATAGTACTTATAATAAACTCTTCCTAAAGTCTTGTCAAGTGCATAAATACAATATAAGGAAAGTTCTATGCCTAGACTGAGTTTATACAAGCCCTATAAAAGCAATGATTACAAATTTATGGACTGGAATATCCGTGAGCAATTTGATATTGGTGGCACGGCAGTTCATGTCCACAAATATTTAGGCCCTAAACCACAACATGATTTAGATGATCCTAGTGAACCAGACTATGGAAGTGGATTAGAGAAAGACAAAAATGGAAACGAAGTAAATCCTCTTGGTCAAATCAATGAAACAAATATTCAAGACTTATTGTTTATGGAAAATAGAGATCGTAAGTACGATCCTGACATATATGAACTAAGAGGCGTATATAATGTAAGTGATAATGATTTTGACTTAACACAATTTGGATTATTCCTTACAAATGATACATTATTCATTACTTTTCATATGAATGATATGGTAGAACGCTTAGGCAGAAGATTAATGCCTGGAGATGTACTAGAATTACCACATTTACGTGATGATTTACTGCTATCATATGAAAGAGACGCAATAAACAAATTTTATGTAGTACAAGATGCCGCCAGAGGCAGTGAAGGCTTCAGTCAAACGTGGTTTCCACACATTTGGCGTGTAAAAGTTGCACCATTAACAGATACACAAGAATATGCCGATATATTAGGCTCAGCAGATGATCCAGATTCACTTAAAAATGATATTTCTACATATCAAACTGAAATTAACATAAGTGATGCAATAGTTGAATCAGCAGAAAAGGCAAATCCTGATAATTTACCTCTAACAGAGCATTTATTTGGCAGAGACGAAACTCCACAAACGTATGATCATGGTGAAACACTACAAACCGGAGACCAGTTTCCAGTTGCTCCTAATGACGGTGACTATTTTGTGAGAACAGACTTTAAACCACAAAGATTGTTTGTTTTTAGAGGTAGTAGATGGCATAGACTCTATGATAACGTTATGGAAAAAACATGGAGCGATAGAACTTACAATGCCGCAGAATTTATTAATAATGACAACACAACAGTGGTAGGTAATCAAGAAGATCCAGAAAAACAGCCATTATCAAAAGTTATTAAGCCTAAGGAAGACTTTTAATGCCAGCAAAGCAACAGTTTTTTTATGATAAGCAAATTAGACGTTATATTCAACAGTTTATAAGACTGTTCAGTGGATTTAGCGTACAAATGGGCTATAGTGATGACAAATTACCTATTTTTCATAGTGTACCTGTACGTTATGGTGACATAAATCGTATGGCGGCTCATATTCAACGTGAAAATTCAGAAAATATGACTAATACTGTTCCATTTATAAGTTGTTATGTAAACAATATGGACATGGCACCTGAAAGAAGACAATATCAGGGCAATGTTGAAAAGGTACAGGTATTTGAAAAGAAATATGACCCAGCAACACAAGTATACAAAAACGAAATAGGTAACAGATACACTATTGAGCGTCATCAACCGGTTCCATACTTTTTAGACATGAACTGTGATATATGGACCAGTAACACTGATCAAAAATTACAATTACTTGAACAAATTATGGTTTTATTCAACCCTACATTAAACATTAAAACAACAAATAACCCTTTTGATTGGACAAGTTTAAGTTATGTAGAAATGACAAATACAACATGGAGTAGTAGAAGTGTTGGAAGCACTATTGATGATATGATCGATGTTGCTACACTAACATTTAGAATGCCTATACTTATTACACCACCAGCAAAAGTAAAACAACAAAAATTAATATACAATATTATTAACGAGTTATATAGTTTAGATGATGAGAATTTAGATTCATTTAAAAGTAGAGAAACGTTTGATAAAACTACATTACAATATACTATTGTAACATTTAAAGATAGAAAACTAAATTTTTCTGACAACAAAGCAAGTTTGCTTAATTTAGACGGCTCAAATCTAAATGATGCTGGCAACATATTAGATTGGTCAGAAGAACTAAAACCTTTTGGAGAACTTAGAGAGGGAATAAGTCAAATTAGACTACGAAAATCCTCAGATCCAAGTGACAAAGCAAATGATATAATTGGAAGAATATCATTTGACCCGAATGATGTCAATAAACTAGAAGTAACTGTAGATACTGGTACATTACCAACAAGCACATTGACTGCAATTAATGGAATTATAAATCCTGGTGCAAGTTTTCCAGGTGATGGCACTGTTCCAGCACCAGCACAAGGTCAAAGATACTTAATTACTGAGGACACACCTATAAGTGCAAACTGGACAAACCTTCAAGCAAATAAAAATGATATAATTGAATATAATGGCGCATCTTGGATCGTATCTTTTGATAGTGCTAATAACAATAACCAACAATATGTATTAAATAATGCAAGCGGTGATCAATTCGAATGGAACGGCAGTGAATGGTTCAACGCATATGAAGGCATATACAAAGCAGGCTTTTGGCGACTATACCTATAATGATTAAAGCAAGTGGATGTCTATTTTTATCGGTGGACACCGGGCGTGTACTACTCCAACAAAGAAGTGGTAGCGTAAATCACCCACGGACCTGGGCGTTTTTTGGCGGTAAGGCTGAAAAATATGAACGCCCAATACAAACTCTTTTACGTGAATGTGAAGAAGAGCTTGGTGTGCTACCAGATATTAACAAAGTATTTCCCCTAAATCAATTCATAAGCCCTGATAAAAAGTTTGAATACAACACATTTGTTATAGCAGTATTTGAAGAATTTATACCAATGCTTAATAATGAAAGCGAAGGCTATGCTTGGGTACGTATAGGTAATTGGCCTCGCCCGTTGCATCCTGGTGTTAAAGCACAACTATACAATAAAGAGCTAATTAAGAAAGTAAAGACCATCCTTGATACTTGTACAAAGGATGGTCCTAATTGGTTAGATGCTTTTTACAGTGATTAAGTAATTTTCTTCTTCATACTTTCAACAAATTTTTCCCTTAACCATGCAAAATCATTAATTTTATTAAGTGCATCTATATCATCTTTATTTGCAAGTCCATATTCTTTACCCTCTAATGCACCTTTAATACAATATCGCCCAAAACGTTCGCCATTATCAACTGTACACCATGTTTCTAAACGTTCGTTTGTTTCTTGTTGTTTTTGATTTGGGTTTACACTTGATGCTAACTTAACACACTCACGAAATGCACTACGCCAAGTACGATAAGGATCTTTATTAAATCTTGTAATATTTGATACATCTGCTACTGGTTGATAAAAACTAACACCAGTTGTAAAGTCAGGAAGAATATGTCCCATTTCCATTAACTGTTTTTTAGGAAATAGTTTTACTGCACCATATCCATATTCAAGTCCGTTGATTGGGTTACGGGCTGACCATACATATGTTGTGTTACTTCTTTTACTCATTGGTGGTATAAAATCAAACTTAAAGTCATCCATTATATCTGCGTCTGCATCAACAATATAAACCATTTCGCTTTTTGCTAATTCACCACACTTTTTATGTGCATTACCTATGCCTTCAACATTTTTTACATGTTGTACTTCTGGAAAATCTATTTTAAGTTTTGCAAAATTTCTATCTGCCTCTGCTTCATGAAAACTAATCATAAAAATATCAAAATCTGCATCGTGGTATGTGCCGTGAATTTTATTCTTTACAACACCATAACTTATACCACTTGTTGGTACTAGTTTAATGTCGCCCCAACGTACTGCTCTACCACTTCTACGACCTACTCTCGGAAATGCGTGTACTAAATTTTTACCTATATCTGACGGCCTGTAATGCCAGGGAAAATCTGGCGTAATGTTTGCACTTTCAGTATGTATCCATACCATTGGTGCTTCACTTTGGTATTCTCTTGCTATTTCTAAAAGTTCAATTTCATCAGTGACATTGTTTTCTGTACTACATACTGGATAACTATCAAAGATATGCTTTTTTAGTCTATCCCATGGTGTAATAACACTTTGTCCCTTGAAACTTAACAGTTCTGATTTTAAATTAATGTTCCCAATCATTCGTTTCTTCCAATTTATATGTTTTTGATCCTATATGAGCAATATATTGGCTTGCTTCATTATCAATAAGAATATCGTATCCTTTTTCTTTTACTTTTTTACAAAAATAGATATCCTCTCCTACTAAATTTGTGTAATCGTCATTCCATGTTACTGAAAAGTAAGGTAAATCCATTTTCTCAAATACTTTTGTATTTACTAACATACAACCTAGTCCTACTGCAAAAACATTACTTGTTCCTGTAGTTTTATATAATCTACTTTCTAAATCTCCGCCACTTGTAAACGCAACAGGTATTAATGGTTCAACTCTTGTGCTATAATTACATGCTACTATATCTTTTTTATGTGCCAATAACCTTTGAAGTATATCTGATGGAAACTTCATATCTGAATCAAGCCACAATATATGCGTTGGCTTTGTTTCTAATGCTTCTTCTACTAATTGTTGTCTTTGCATTGCTACTTCACTTCCAATGTTATAATGTAGGCTGATCTTTAGATTAGTCTCGCCACACTTTTTCATAAGCATAGCAAGACTATAACTAAAGCCCGCCGTCACATTATCACGCACAGGAACGCAAATTGCAACACGGACATTCTTATCTATTTTGTGATAAAAATTTGGTACACTAACCACGTTAGTCTTCGAGGATATCTGTACCTAATTCTGCTTCGATTTCTCTTACAGATTCATTTAAAGATTTTGCAAGTGCGACTGCACTTTTTACACATGCCTCAAAAGCATCATCTTTGAGACTTGACATATATTGCATATGCTCAGGTTGAACTTTTCCTATTGTCAAAATATCTATCGCCGCCATTCTTGCTAAACGATCTACCCAATACTGCTCTTCTGTTTCTTCAATGTTTGCAATCAAAGCATCTACATCATTATCTTTAGCAAAGTCATCATAAATTGCTTGAATAACTGGTAAATCTGGATGGTTAGATGCTTGTGCTTGCTCTAGTTCCATCTTAATTGCTTGTGCTTTCCTCTCCATTGTACTATGGGAGCCTAGCATAAATGTTTCTATTTCGAAACGTGTACGAATACTCATATTAGTTTTCTCCTGTGATTTATTTAATCGTATTATACGTGAAAAAATGGGTGTTGTCAATTAAAAACAACACCCATATACTTATAGATTATGGACTTGCTCCGGTAGAGTTAGGGTTCTGCCAACCACCAAACGTTGCACTTAATGAAATGCTTGTTGTCACTTGTGGTGATATAAACTGTCCTAAGTCAAGCAACGAAGTTGTTCCGGATAATCCAAAATAATCTCTGACTGTGCCAATTGATATTGTGGCGCCGGTTGCTGGTAAGCTGGACATCTTTCACTCCTATTTGTATACTTACTATTTATTACCAATGTCAGTAATAATTTGTTTAAGCTCATCAATCTGGGATTGTTGATCTTTTATGGCTTCTATCAGTAATGCTACCATTCTATCGTATCTTACTGCTTTTGTGCCGTTTTCTCTAGTGCCTACCACTTCAGGTAAAACTGCTTCTACCTCTTGTGCTATAACACCAACATCATGCTTACGAACGAAATATCCATCTTCTCCGCCCTTGTCATCAATGTATTCTTGTGTCCAATCAAATTCTACACCTCGAATTTGTTTGACTTTGTCTAATGCGTTGTCTATATTTACCACATTTGTTTTTAATTTTGCATCTGAACTGTAGTATGCTGTTACATCATTTGTTGCTCTAATCTCACCACTTGTTGAGCTTGGAGTAGTACCAACACCTAAACTATCAGTTTGTGTATCATTACTTACTGTTAGATTGCCAGTAACTTCTGCACCTGTGTTTGCTGTTTTTACCTTTATACTATCTGCATAGTACATTGCGGCCCAATCACCAGTCTTTCCTACAAACATGTTTCCATTATCGCTACCTCTTAGGTACATATATTGGCCACCGGACTTAATTGTAAGAGCTCCGGAACCTGTTAGTCCGGAAACTATAGGTGTATCAGTAAATGTTTTTACGCCTGCAATACTCTGTGCGCCTGTTGTTCTTATAACAGTTGAATCAACATCAATAGTACCACTGGCATACGAAATACCATCACCACCTGTTAGGTAACTTTCAACTCTTGCATCTGTATAGTATAAATTTCCAGTACCTTCACTTATATTATCTGTTGTTGCGGCATTTATTCTTAGTGTAGCTCTTGCATCAGCTCTTGCATCTGTATAGTATAAGTTACTTGTGCCTTCTGTAATACCATCTGTGTTGCCTGAAAATGTTGATGATGTACCAAATGCTACATAGTTTGTACCGTCATTTGTAAATTCCCATTGATCTAAAGTTTCGTTGTAACGTAATTCTACATTTGGACTGGTACCACGATTTACTTCAATACCAGCGTTTTGGCTTGGTGCTCCAGTTTCATCTGCATTAAGTGTAATAATGTTGTCACCAATAGCAAGTTCGTTTGTGTTAATTGTTGTAGTAGTTCCTGATACTGTTAGGTCACCAGTAATAACTGCATCACCTGCAACACTCAAATCATTACCTACACTTACATCACCAGTGTCTGCTACTTTAAAAATGTGTGAAGTTTCTGTTACTGTGCCATCTGGATCAGTGTTGTTAAAGATTCTAAAGGCTTGACCTGCGTCACCACCATTAGCATCTAAATAAAAGTTGATACTTTTTACACTGCTTAGAACTGTATGGTTTGTTTCACTAAATTGGTTTACAGTAAAATCTAAGAAACTGACTGTACCAGTATCAGCAAAAGAAATTCTGTTTTGTCCTGTTATTAAATCGCCTCCTAATTCAGGAGTTGTATCTTCTACAACATTGGACATTGACCCACCACCTGGATCTGCCCATTCATAATCACTTCCATTCCAAGTTAAAGCATGTCCTGCTGTAGGATTTGATTGGTTAAGGTGTGCATCAACTCTTGCATCTGTGTAATATAAGTTTGTGCTACCTTCAGTTAAAGTGTCAGTTGTTGTTGGGACATCAGCAAAGTCTGCAAGTTTAACCCAGTTGCCTGCATGAGCATAAAATGCTTTGCCTTCAGTATGTACATGTGCAAACATGCCATGGTAACTTGCGGCAGATGGTAAATCAGCTAAGTTTGTATATAAATTTTTAAATTTTACTTCTTGTCCGTCAGTTGCGGCTAGGGCTCTTGCATCAGTATGATATAAATTAGTTGATCCTTCTGCAAGTGCATCAGTATTTGATAATGCTCCGCCGGTTACTGCTCCTGTAACATACGCCTGTGTTGCCAGTGTTCCACTTTCGTCGGGTAAAATAATATCTCTATCTGCTGTGACTGATGTTGCTTGAAGTTTTGCTTCAAAATTATCTGGCACAGTACCTTCAAAAACTAATTTTGTACCTTCTTTTATCCAAATATTATCAGCTGGATAAAATACAATATCTTTGCCAGTTCCACTTTGTATTTGCGTGGCGCCACCTGCATCTAATGTAATTAGTGTTTGATCTGCATGTTTAAAAGCCATATCACTTCCCCTTTATTATATTTATCATAACATTGTTTTTAATTTATCTATGATATCAGCATCAGAAACACCTGATACACCTTCTCCAAATGCTAGTAGCATGGCATCTTCTTTTATGTGTACTGCCTCATCATCATCTGGGTCATAACCTTCTGCTATTTTTTCTTCTAAAAAATCTATATATTCTTGAATTTCCATTATTTTAATCCCATTAACATTGCCGCGGCTCCTACACCATTTGGTGCTCTACTGCCACTATAACTTCCTCTTATCTTAAAATTACTATCATTAGGACCATAATCACCAAAGTGATAGTAGCAAGTATGCCATTCTGTTGTACCATTATCAAATCCACCCAATCTAGAATATGATCTACCATTGCTAGGAGCCCAGTTCCAGTTTGAAGATGAGTTACTGGTATTCCCACAAAAGAGTAAAAGTTCTTTTTTACCAGCGTATGAACTATCATATGTTACAGATTGGCTAACTGGTAAACTATAAGAGGTTGATCTAGTATTGTATGTATAATTAGTCCAAATATAATCAGAAACATAATCAAGAACAAATAAGTATGTGTATCCAGCCCCACCTCCAATATTAACATTGATGTTATATTGTAATGTTTGAGTACCTGTTTCATTTCCAAAACCTACACCAATAGCAGAACTGTTGTAGTCTGAGTGACCTTCAGCAACTTCTGTTAAGGTGGTATTGCCAACTTTCATATTATTAAATTGGTTATATCTGTTTAATCTTATTGATCCATTCCAGTCTCTCATTCCTGCTACCATGACAAATAATCTTTTACCTGTACCGTTGCTTGGCATAGCAGAAATACTTACACTATCAGATATTTGATTGTAACTGGATTGTCTTGTTCCACCTGAAGTTATGCCTCCAGATATGGTTTGAGTAAGTTGGATAGGAGGTAATGTTACTGCCGCAGATGCACCATAAAAGTCAGAAAAACTTAAATTACTTTGTTGGCTTGACGCACTTATTAGACTACGAATATCAGTGTCATTAATGGTTGCTTCTGTGCTAGAGACACCCGAACTTCCGGCGGCTTCTACGTGAATCTGATTCATGCTAATTTGTCCGCTACTTTGAAGCGTCATCTTCCAACTCCTTAACTCTAGCAGATAATTCTTTAACTGCTTCAATTAATATTGCAGTAAGTTGATCATATTCAACAACATCATATTCAGTATCATCATCTGCTTTCAAAGGTAATTTTGTTTTTTGTACTGCTGATGGTAATACTTGTTCTACTTCTGTTGATAATACACCAGCACTTGATTTACCATCTTTCTTATAATCAAATGTATAACCTGTAAGTTTTTCTAATTTTTCTAGTGCATTTTCTACAGGTGTAATATTTTCTTTTAGTCTTGGATCCGATATAGTAGTTGAATATGCTATAAGGTTTCCATCAGCATGAAAGTCACCATCGCTTTCCATTCTGAACTCTTCATTCGAATTGATGTAAAACCTGATCAAAGCGTTGCTGTTGTCATAGTATGTGTATTCACCGCCTGCGCCGCCAAAGTATTGATTATTGTGTTCACGAACATCGCTGTCAATGCTGAATGTTGTACCAGATAAATTCAATCCATTACCAGCAGTATAGGTTGTATCACTGTTTGATGTACCTCTAGTTACCCAATCATAATCTGAACCAGTCCATGAAAGCACTTGTCCTCCACTTGCACCACTTACATTTAAATGAGAGTCCAAATTACTATTAGTATATGTAGATGTTACGTAACCAGAATCATTTGTAAAATCACTTATGTTAGTAGGTACTGTTGGTATGTCGCTGGCGTTTGCTAATTTTATCCAACTACCACCATGAGCAAAATAACCTGCACCTGTGGCATGAACATGAGCAAACATTCCGTGATAGGTTGTAGCACTAGGCAA